>Ga0326728_10001199_pt1 | contig 93052 bp, 83 predicted proteins | sample MB3enrmetagenome_FD_207602 | JGI IMG/M metagenome (GOLD analysis project Ga0326728, IMG submission 207602) | Lab enriched peat soil microbial communities from McLean, Ithaca, NY, United States - MB31MN | ecosystem: Environmental > Terrestrial > Soil > Wetlands > Peat | place: USA: New York... | reverse complement strand
AAAAAACCGGAGGAATCGAGTACTACCTGATTGAGCAGGAAGGCAGCGATTATGCCGAAATGGAGACCGCGCAGCGGTGTCTCGCGGCATGTCATAAGTTGCATGGGTAATCGGCCCCGGCCAATGGGTCCACCCGGGCCCAGGGGGACATGGCCGGTCTCACGCCCGCATACAGTGGGATGCAAATCTGAAATTCTTGGCTATGCAGGTGTCCCGGCAGAACAATGGGTTGCGGGAGTTGCTTGCTGAGCCGAGGCCAGCACGGCTCGCAGGTCCAGCGGCAGCTCTTCTCGAGGAGTCTTAGTTCCCTTCTACCTACCAGGTTTGCAGACCTCGCTTCAGCGAGTTCGTTCTCGACCCGCGTGAGTTCCTGCCGTTGGCCTGTGTGGAGTTGTGTAGCGTTCGGGAAACCTGTGGGCCATGAATGGTACTGGCATCGCTAGGACTCCCGTCCAAGAATCCCCCCTTCAATCTTCCGGATTGCTCGATCGGCAGGCCCGCCGAGCACACGCTGGCCGAGGCACACTTCATCGGCAGGTGAGGGTTGAACAGAACACCCACGAGAGAAGGGGTCGGATGTATACTCATTCCGGTCCAGGATTGCCAGGCGGCGCATGCCAGCAGGAGGGAGAAGTTGAACCGCAAGGCGTGTCCGAGGCGGAATGGCCGACGTTTTCCCTCCCGAGCAGCGCAGCGAAATCATGTCGCGCATCAGGAGTTCAGGGACGACTCTGGAGGCGAGGCTCTGCGCCTCCGTCCGGGAAGCCCTTGGCGGAAGGTGGCGGATAGACAGGAACGTGCGCACCCTTCCGGGACAGCCTGACGTAGTCGTCGCCGGCCTGCACCTGGCAATCTTCGCCGACGGGTGCTTCTACCATGGTTGCCCGAGCATGGCCATATGCCAAAATCCAACGTGGATTACTGGCTGCCGAAACTGTGGCCCGCAACCGGAGGCGTGACCGGGCGAACCCTAGCCGCGCGCACACAGTAGGCACACGGTCTTCGATGATTTGCGTCGTAAACATGTCAAACGGTGGCGTCAGCGGAGCCTTGACCACTGATCCGCGAATAAGCGGCCAGTGTCGAGTCCTGCTCGGTCGCACGCGCCGAGATCCGCGCGCCCATCACCCGTGGTTTACCGACTTCTCCTGCCGTGGCATTCCTTCGAACGCGTCGCCGGACCCTGGTGGATTGCGAGATGGATAGCTTTTGGGGTACATTACCAATGGTATCACCAAGAAGGAAGAAGGACGGTATGACAATTACTTTGCCGCTGGAGCCGCAGAAAGAGGCCAAGCTCATTGCCGTCGCGGAGTCAAAGGGCATGACGGCCAATGAGTTGCTGAGCCAAGCGATCGACAAAATCATCGCCGACGCACCCGAGGTGACTACCCACAACGAGCCGACGATTTCCTTGCGTGGGCTGCTCGCCAAATACGGCACTGCGCCATCGGCCGAAGAGATCGATCAAAACCGCGCGGCCATGTTTCGAAATTTTCCACGGTCCGACTTCTGATGATCGTTGCCATCGCTGACACCCACACGACAATTTGGTATCTTTACTCCGACGCTCGCTTGGGGAAAGTTGCCTCCGAATTTATAGACAGTACGGTTGCCAAGGGTGATCACATCGGCGTCTCAGCCATTAGCATTGCCGAAATGATCTATCTTGCCGAGAAGGGTCGAATTCCCACCAGCACAGTTCGGGACCTTCATGACGCAGCCGTCAATCCAAAGGCTGTTCTTCAATTCGTACCGCTTGATGAGCATGTCGCCATGAAAATGACGGAAATCTCTCGCCAGGACCTGCCGGATCTTCCCGACCGGGTAATCGCCGCGACTGCACTATTCTATAGAGTGCCCGTATTGAGCCGTGACGGACGAATTCGTTCGTTAGATATCAACACCATCTGGTAATCACGCCTAACCTTCCCCGCGATGTTCCTCTGAAAAGCCCCTGTCAGGCCGGAGCTCGAAAGTAGGTGTGTGCGGAACTGAATTGTCTGCCTCCTTTTGAAATGGAGTTCCTGGGATTGGTTGGGTCGTACGAGCGCGCCCAGTTCCGGCATCGGTGAAGATGTGATCCGGGCTTTGGTGCGTTTTATACCTATCCTTGCCATCTACAAACTCATTATTCACATACTTCAGCAGCCTTGTCACATCTATACCGCCCGAAAGACCGGTGCGCGTGTTCAGTCGATCCGGAACCCCTTTAAAACAAGGGTGATGGGTCCGGTTAATGCCGTCGCCGCCGCTTTGAACCCAGCTATAACTGATGATCAGTACTGCGCAGACGTTCGCCCAGTGTGGTCGCCTCCGGGCAGGAGGTGTGTTATGGCCCGGAAGGCAGGACAACTTATTTCTCGCGGACCCCACACTTGGCTGGTTCGCGTTTCTCTCGGCCGCGAGCCGGAAAACGGAACGCGGAAGTATCACAATAGAACCATTCGCGGTTCATTCCGCGAAGCACAGACCTACCTGACTACAAAATTGCAGGAACGTGACATTGGGCGTCTGCCGCGCACGGCTGCGATCAGTCTGAATCAATACCTGGATCAATGGCTCGCCACGGCGGCGAAGCCGAGGCTACGGCCGAAAAGCTATTCCGACTATGAAGCCCTGTTGCGGCTTCACATCCGTCCAGTCTTTGGCGCCAGCCCCATTGGCGCCATCTCTCAGTTCGATATTCAGAGCGTCTACGCTCAGATGTCAGAGCGCGGGCTGTCGCCACGAACGATTGAGTACACGAATGCGGTTCTACAGTCGGCCCTCCGTCAGGCAGTCCGTTGGAAAATACTCTTCGAGGACCCATGCGTGGGTTTAGATCTTCCCCGCATGAAGCGGCGGGAAATGGACGCCCTCAGCGTTGAGGAATGCCGGCGCTTCCTCGCCATTGCAAGAGAATCCAGCTGGTTCGGGTTGTTTGCCCTGGCCCTGACCACTGGAATGAGACCAAGCGAGTATCTGGCCCTAAAGTGGAACGATATCGACTGGCAGCGAGGCACGGCGAGCGTGTGTCGGACTATCCAGAGATCGGGGTCCGGCTGGATTTTCGAAGATACGAAACGCGAACGAAGCCGCCGCCTCGTAAAGCTGCAGGGCTTTGTGCTGGAAGCTTTGGAGAACGTACGAAATTCGCAGAGACCACCGGCGGAAGGTGAATTTATTGCGGAACATGACCTGATCTTCCGTTCGGGAGCCGGAACTCCCTTAAGACAACGGACTGTCAAGCGTGAATTCCGAAAGCTTCTGGCCACAGCCGGCATACGATCAATTCGGCTTTACGACCTTCGACATACGGCGGCCACGCTCGGGATAGCAGCCGGCGTCTCGGTGAAAGTTATTAGCGATCAACTCGGCCACGCGAGTATTGCCTTTACGCTCGAGCGCTACTCCCACGTGCTGCCCAGCATTCAAGATGAAGCCGCCGCCAAAGTAGAGCGGTTGCTGATTGGGTGAGTCGTGGTGTAACGCTGAGGCCAGTTACAGTAAGCAGGGCGATCAGAATCTGGCATTGCCCTCCGCGGAGTAGTGTGTCCGCATCGACATCTGCGCCGGGCGCGATGGTCAGACGAAAAGCGGCGAAGGATCGTGATCAGAGGGGAAGGCGGCGTCCGGAGGGTCGTATGCAGGCGCTTACGCGGACATTTCGCTCCAGGGTGTTTACGCCTCGGCGCGATTTGTGGGAAATTGAGGAGATGTTGTCACTGACTTCCCTCATCAGCGACACCCCAGCAAAACCGCGATAAATCCTGGACTCTGCAATCAAGTGTGTGCGAATTGTGTGCCACGTTAGGTTCAGAGAACAGATGCTGGGCAAGGACCGCATGGGTGATTGTTCCTCATTGTGCTCGAAACGAACGTCTAGTTCGTCGGCCCACTCGCACCCGCGCCTTCCTTGCCATGTGCCGTGCCTCATTCCTACCCTCTACCCGTAATATACCTTGCAAATTTGAATTTCCTCGGTTTTTTTGGCCAAGCCCGCAAACGCGTTGACCAGCTAGCCAGGACGGGCCGGATCACTTCCTGGCCACATCGAACTTCCACGTGCCGACCCGGCGCGTCTCAAACATCTTGAGCATTGACTAGGATTCCTGGGTCAGGCTCGAACCCAGGGCCGCCCCGCGGACTGCGCATGTAGACAGCCTCAACGCCGATTGCCGCAGAAATCCAGGGGAAGCTGGAACGCTGGCTCTGGCTCCCAGGCAACACCGCACGCCCTGAGCCATCTTGCGTCGGCGCCCGTGATCCGTATGCCCGGCCGTCCGGGGTATGTCAGCGGGAGCGGGCGGTCGATCATGCAGGGCTCGATGCCCACCGACCTGAGGAAGGCAAAGTCGCTCCGCAGGGTCTCCAGGAGCCGGTATTCGAGTTCCCGCATTGTTCCATCCTGCCCATAAAGTGCGCCCGGCAAAGGCATGCGTTGCATGGCGGTCCTGCCTGTCCGCGCCGTGGCCGAAGCGCCCCAGGCCCGTCGTGACTTCCCTCTGCCGTGCCGATTCCCGACGTGCCGCCGCTCGCACCTTGGCCGCCGTTCTCCAGGCTGCCGGCTCCCAGAGCGGGGCATTCGCGCCCCGAATCCGGATGACTAAGGCAGCAGCTTGCCGCCGCTTACGTTGGTCACCGTGGTCTTTCCGGTCTTCAGGTCGATGGACTTGATGGTCTGCGAGGTCACCTGGCCGCTATCGGTGCGCCAGGTGCCGGTGGTGATTTTCTTGCCGTCATTCGTAACTACGGTGTTGTGTTCGAGCTTCATGCTACCTCCTTCTGTTGATTGGATTTTCGAGTCCTATCCGCGGCAAGACTCCCGATGTACGCACAAAACATGTTCCGGGGCGGGTAGGTAACCGGCGCTATCGGGAGCACTCGATTCCTGGGCGTTGTGCAACCGGTTGCACAGGCAAATTGTCCTGGTGAAGACTTTCGAAGAACCTCAGCATCTCGTCCCAGGTCGCATCCTTGCTGCGTGCAACCGGTTGCACATCCCGGTGGCACTTCTCTCGAGCCCCCGCGCCCGAGTCCCAGCCCCTTCGCCCCTCCGCCTTCCTTGCCTTGCGCCGCGCCTCATTGCTAGCCTCTACCTGTAATATACCTTGCAAATTTGAACTTTGTTCAAAATTCTTCGGCCCCAGCCCGCCAAAGCGCCGACCCGTGGCTGAGAGCATGCCGAATTCGTTCGGGCCGCGTACAGAACTCCTTCTTTCTGAAACGGCGGTCGGTACTGAAGGGTGTGGCGCCAGACGGGAGTCTGCTCTGGCAAAAAGGGGCCAAGGTGGAAGTTCTTCAAGCAAGCAGAGGGCGACACCGTGGGCCTTGCGGAGGGCACGGTTGAAGGCGCGGGTTTCGGCCGTGGGCATTTCGGCGTGGTTAAAGATCAGAGGAGAGACATTGCCGGGATGAGCATCTCCGTAGCCGACGAAGCCGCGGCACTTGGCAGATTTATAGACCGTGGCTTTAAGCACCCAAAAGTTCTTCTCCGGATGACAGAGAGCAATAACCGGTTCGCTATGAATACCACGGCATTGGTGCCTCTGGGCAAGACTCAGTAGGTCGCCGTGGGTTACGAAATCCCCCTTCAGGACTCCGTTGCTGCCGGGCAGTGGAGGGGATTGAGGGTGATATCCTTCGAACAGGGTTGCAGCATGATTTCTAGGCATAAGCATCTCTCTGTTTGCTTATATACTAAACTAACTAACGTATGATTGTCAAGTCCTTTTTTCGTTCCCTTAATTCTGGTACGATGTTACCCCGGCAGAGGGAGAGCCTTTGGACTTTGGGGTTTGGTTGGCAGAGCGGAGGCACGAAGCTGGCCTGACGATGCGAGCGCTGGCGAGAAAAAGCGGCCTTAGTGCCCCTTACATAGCCACCATCGAACGTGGGACGTCTGAGCCGCCCCCGCTGAGGACCTGCAAGGCGCTGGCCCGAGCACTTGGTATGCAGCCCGAGGAAATCTGGCGACGGGCCTTCGCAGCTAGATTGGAAAAATGGCTAAAACGCCAGCGATTCTCTCACATATCCAGCGAGGCGCTTTTAGAAATATCCAAAAGAATCGAGGAGGCGGACAAGCAGGCCCGCTAAGTATTCCCCGCCTTGATGAGTCAATATTTCCGCACAAGATCAACCCCGTCAGCACAACAAACCTCGCATGGGGTCTGATTTAAACGCACCTGGCAGTCCCCGGTTATTTCAACCCAGGAGAGAGAGAACCGAACCAAGGTGTCCGCCTTTTCGCAGCGGTGGCCCGTAGCACCGGTTTTTCACCACCACTGGTCTGCTTCAGCTCGTTAAATGGGTTTTTGGCCATTTTGTTGTGGTTCGTAACCAGTTCTCTACCTCTCCGCGCGGCGCCGCCAGCCTGCTCGCCGGGAGCACCGCCGGGCCAGACGGTGCACGATTGACAGGTCCCTCACGAAAGAATGGCTTGCTAAATATTCGATTGTATCGCATATTATACACATGTGGATACCACGTGACCTGGAACCTCGGCTCGAACGATCTGCGCGGACCCGGCCGGTGGTTGTGCTGACCGGGGCTCGCCAGACTGGCAAGACCTCCACCTTCCTGAGGCTGTTTCCGAATCATGGGTTTGTCTCACTTGACCTCCCCACCGAAGCTGAACAGGCTGAAAAAGAACCTCACAACTTTCTTGGTCGCCACCTGCCGCCCGTGATTATCGATGAGGTGCAATACGCGCCCGGTCTATTCCGGCATCTGAAGGTATCGGTTGACACGCGTCGCGCCCGCAACGGGCAGTTCCTGCTCACGGGGTCTCAGAAATTTACTTTAATGAAGAACGTCGCCGAATCCTTGGCGGGGCGGGCAGACATTGTGGAACTCGAAACGCTCTCGTTGGCCGAGATCCGGGCCGCACTGCCGCGAACCGGGCTTGAGACGGCCATCGTTCGGGGCGGCTTTCCAGAGCTGCACGCCAACCCGGATATTGACCACGTGGCCTTTTACAACTCTTACCTGGCCACCTACCTGGAACGTGACGTGCGATCGTTGGCTAACGTTGGCAATCTGCGGGATTTCGAGCGCTTTCTGCGCGCTTGCGCCTTGCGTTCCGCGAATCTGCTGAACAAGGCTGATCTGGCGCGAGACGTAGGTATCGCTCCTTCTACGGCTAACCTTTGGCTGTCCACGCTTGAGGCTTCCGGGCAGGTGGTGCTGCTTGAGCCATGGTTTTCCCACCGCACCAAGTCCATCGTCAAGAGTCCGAAACTCTATCTCGCTGACAGCGGACTCCTTTGCGCCTTATTGAATATTCGTTCGGAAGACGCGCTCCGTCAATCACCGGCGGCGGGCGCCGTCTGGGAAACCTTTGTTTTCGCTCAACTGCGCGGCCGTGAACGCCGAGCCGGCCGCGCAGGTAGTCTGTTCTTCTGGCGTGATCGCACACGCGAGGTGGACTTCGTGGTTGATGTCGGCGGACAGTTGGAGCTCTTCGAAGCGAAGTGGACCGAATTGACAGCCGCGAGTGACGCGGTGAACCTCGATTTTGTGCGCAAGGTTGTGGGAGAGGCGAGGGTGGCCAGCGGTGCGGTGGTCTCTCGCACGCCAAACAGTTTTCCACTCGTCAAGGGGTTTCGGGCGCTGCCGGTGTCTGAGCTCGGATGAATTAGGCTTTTCCCCCCTGTGGTCCGCTGCTAACGGAATCCGTTGTAAAGAAATATCTTAACCGAAACCTTCAGGTCGATTTCGTCTCAGAGCGAAACCTGTTTGGAGAATTGTTGGGCAGATCGGGTCGAACGGCAGAAAGGGCAGCCTGCCGGCAGAACAAAAATGGCCAGCGCGAGGGCAGGACGGATTCCGCCGCAGTTCTTGTGGCAGGCACTGTGAAAGCATGAGGACATCAGGGCCCAAGGCCAGGGAGACTGATCCATCGCGGGTCGAGCTGTGGTCCTGTTGGCGAGCGCGGGCAAGGACACCGGTGTCGAAGAGAATTCTCACCCATGTCCACGAGACCCGGGGTCCGCGCTGCGGATGGCCTAGCCACCTGAACCACCATCGCCAACTCAAAACCCGAGACGATCTTCTCCGCGCGAGCCTTAAGCCGCATTCGCCCTTCCCTCGCATTACTCCGGCAAATGTAACTGTTTGCCAAGCAGAATTCAGATTGGGAAAGCAGCCTGCCCTAGTTTCAACCACACAGGCGCCGCTGATACCTCCCTTGAAGCGAGAAAATCCTCTTGACTTTGAGGATCCATTTCACGAAGATCGCACCGTTATGATTACGGGCATACGTCGTGGTAGCCGTGCGCAGGAAGCTACGCGAAGGCTTTTTGAAGCGATTCTAATGGGTGATCTGCAGCCTGGCGAGCGAATTGATGAAGCCAGGACCGCCAAGCAACTACACGTAGGCCGAGGCACTCTTCGTGAGGCACTTCAGGCTCTCGAGGACAGGGGACTCGTCACCAGGAAGCGCCATACCGTGGTAACCAAGCAGACTGTGGAGGATGCTCAGATCTTGTCTGCGGTACGGGATAGATTGGAACCGCTGGCCGCCGCAATCGCATGCGAGAGATTGACCCCGACGCACACTCGAAACCTCGAAGGGCTCCTGGGAAAAATGCGGCAGGCAATACCCCGGCGAGACTCGGCTACCTTTCTGAGATATGAGCTGGCCTTTCATGAATATATCTGGAGAATGCCTCGAATCCGCGCTCTGGACAGGGTATTTGGTCTCGTAGTCCCTGCCCTCTTTGAGTTTTTTGCCGTTAGGGGCAGCCAAAAGGTATCGCGGAATCCATCACAGGCAGAAAAGGCTTTGAGGGGGCTACACGAGGTAAACTGTAAGCTGCTTGAGGTGCTCAAAGCGGGCAACCCTCGCGTGGCAGGAACGGCGTTCTTGAGAGTACTGCGAAGGAATTGGCAGACGATTTCAGATTTGCGGAAAAACCCGGACCAAACCAAGACTTCCCAACGTCTTGCGGAGTCCGACGCTTCGGATCCTGAAAAAGGGCTATGAACCAGCCCAATGGGCCACAACGTCAAATTCTGCATAGTCTCCGCCAACGTACATTTCCGGAGTCTCTCCCAACATGTTTAGTCAGTCGGTCTCGGGGCCAGCTGCGCCTAACCAACTCGTATTCAACGGTGCAAGAAACAGAATGGATTGGTCCAGCGGCGAGCGGCTGATCATACACCCTAGCGAGTTACGCCGACGTCATTAAAGTGCCGACACTGTGAGTCAAATACCCAGTTTTTCAGCATCCTGCCATCGCCTCACGAAATCTCATTAGCCCTGTCCGTTCCCATCCTTGTTTGCTCATGGACATTCTCTTAACTCATACATATATATAATACATACGTAGCTATTGACGTATCTAGAGGCATGATTTAGCATTCTCGCACGAGCGAAGTCTTAACTGAAGATCTCAGCTCAACGGTCCGCCCTGACGTGGAGGTACACTATGTCCTCGAATCCGGAACGCCGTCGCCACCCCCGATCCAAGTCCTTCCCAGGTCAGCGAGAGCTCACAATCATTTGCCAGCCCGGGGCCGCCCGGAGCATGCTCGCGGCCAGGCTCCTCGATTTCAGCGAGGACGGCTTGGGCGTTGAGGTCGAGAGCCCGTTGGCGGAGGGATCGATCGTGGAGATTGTCGGCGACCTCGAACGGCCCACAGGTCCCCAACCGCTGGACCGGCAAGGTTATGTGCGTCGGTGCGGGGTGACCGGAAACCGAAAGTTTATGGCAGGTCTGTACCTGCGCGAGGAGACCAACAAGGCAATTCCGGATTACTACGAATTCCTCCAAATCAGCCCCAATGCCGAGCCGAACACGGTCTCTCGCGTTTATCGATTCCTGGCGGGCCGCTTCCATCCGGACATCCCGGGAACCGGGGATGCTGAAAAGTTCATGCTGCTGAAGCAAGCCTATGACGTACTGTCGAATCCGGAACGCCGCGCCGAATACGATGCGACTTATAAGAAACAGGCGCCTGAGCCTGTTCCCTTATCGAATACGGTTGACTTCATGAATAGCAACGACGGCGAGTTGAACCGACGGGTAGCGGTGCTGGCGCTGCTCTATCTTCAGCGCCGCATCAAGCCCTTCACCCCGGAAGTTCCCCTTGCCGAGGTGGAACGCCGCATGGGGTTCCCGCGCGATTATTTGGACTTCACGATGTGGTATCTCAAGAGCAAAGAATACATCACCATCGCGGACAACTCAGATTTCACCATCACGGCGCAAGGCGTGGACGTCGTGGAATCGAACCGCGAGAAGATCCCGCTACTGAATAGATTGCTGAGTGATCGCACGGAACCTTCCTCCACCCCAGAAGGAGTGGCATGGAGCACGCGTTTAATGATGCCCGGCAAGACTACCCTTGAGGTTTCTGGCAATAGCGCATCCGAGGGAAATAATGCGATCTGGGATGGTGAGGTTTGATGGATCCCATATCAATAGCATTATTCTCGGGCGGCCGTCGGATAGGTTCAAATGACCCCCGAATCGACACAGAGACTCTCAAGGTGGGGTGTGGGAGCGCGCTCAGTTCGGCAACATTGAATCACCAGGCGGCTCGCAGCCAGCGTTGCGCGAGTGCGCTAGTTCAGCTTCGATTGCTTATCGGGGCTGCGCAGCGCGCCAGTTCCCTCCGGGTCGTCGGTGCACGTGGAAAAGGTCGACTGCGGCCTGGGGGCCGCAAAATCGGCATCTACCTTCTATGCTATTTCCTTGTGATGGGTTCTCCACTCGCCCGAGCGGGCCGCGCAACTTCTACCGCATGCGTCGATCAACCGGATGCTTGGCCCGACGCAGCACGCTGTCAACTCGTTTGGGCGAGGCGTTCACCTTCATGCGCGTGAAATGAGTCGCCACGTGTCCGAAGTGTCACAGACCAGATGCCCGCGCTAGCCCCAGCACCTGCATGAACAGGTCATCGAGAGCTTTGGGATGGCGCTGCCGACGCGCGTTGAAGGTCCAGAAGTCGGGCTGCCCCCTCCGGCCAGATAGCACAACCCCCGGTCTTCGCGCACCCGCCGCTCCAGCCGCCAGCAAGAAGTGGTCCCCAGGGCATAAGCGTATAACCACACGTTGACCAGAAGGGTGGGGGCGTAAGCGGGCCAACCTTCCTCCGGGTAGTCTTGCGCGACGGCGCTCAGGTCGAGCCGCTCAACCACCTGGTGCAGGAAAAAGCAGAGGTGCGTGGGTCCAGGAAGTCGTGAACGTCGGGCAGCAAGAAATATTCCCGCTCGCGGTCATAAGGTAGAAATCATGCACGGACCTGCTCAGCCCGCATTATACTGAAGATGTAAACCTGTATAAGTGACAGAATACTTAATAACGCGACATAACTGCCTAGTTTTCACACAGACTCCTCTGCCTCGCGCAAGTCCAGGAGCCTCCAGAAACTCACCTAAAACCCCTGCAAACCAGCGTTTTTAACTCCCCGCTCGAAACGGCTCGGAGATCCCGGAGTGGCGTTAACCATTAGTCAACAATGTGTGCTGATCGGAGTAAACCCACCTTCTTTTCGCTTGCAATCGCCCTCAGCGGGCTTTAGTGTTTGGGCGTTAGCCAAACTTTGAAGTGGTTTGGGAATCAGTACCGAGTATCTATCAGGATCCGAAGACGAGCGAAAGGGCCGGAAGCAATGAAAGCCTTGTTTAGGGACATTGGAACGTGCAGAGCACGCCTCAGTGTGCCTCATCCGCCGGCGTTGCGCTTTGACGTCGCGCTAGGCGTTCGGTTCTCCCATCCTGACGGAAGTATCCCACCACTGCGACTCGAAGGAGTTGTGGCACGCGCGGCTCTCGACCCTCGGCAGGAATCTGCGGTGCATTTCGCAAGGGTCGGTTTGTGTGCGGCCGGAGAGATGATGTCTTTGGAATTGGGCAACTCGAAAAGAACGAGAAGGAACCGCCGCGCAATTCAGGCGGGCTAGGCGTAAGGGTTGCTGACATTGACGTTCTTGGGTTCAGGACCGGTACCCGAGAGCCAACTCTAACATCCAGAGAAGGGCAAGACAGAAGGCTTGAGGAGGCGTCCTCTAAGCCACGGGGCGGAGCTCTAGGCTTTGGAGTACAAATTAAGGAAGCCTCGGCCGGGAGCGACGTGGTCGGCGGCTCTGTCCTTCGTGCGCGCCCGCAGCAAGAGAATACGCCTGACCCTCTGATTGTAGGTAAGGGATTCGAAACTTCCTTTCCACTTCATGCCGCCGTACAACGCTGGAACAACTATTGGAAAGAGTTTTCACTCCTGATGTTCTCGTGTTCCGGATTCCTTCACGGCAAAACTCCACATCCTTACTACACCCGGGACTTATTCACTAGCAGAGTCCTGCGTCGGTCGGCCGTAATCCTCCACTAACGAAATTGAGGCCGTCCGCAGAGTGGTAGAAAGATCCATCAAAGCTGAGCTGCAATGCGGTGACCGCGTGAGAGTCACAGCAGGGCCGCTCTCGGGGCTCGAAGGCGTCCTGGTTCGGAACAAGAATCCAGGGAAGCTCCTTCTTTCGGTGGAAATGCTGGGAAGATTAGTGGCGGTGGAGGTCGATGCGAAAATGGTGGAACGAGTTTATGCGTCGAAGCCTTGAATCGCGCGATGGTGGCTGTCGACCAGTACTAGCGTTTACGCCCTCATTTCCAATTTGAACCATATTTCTGAATCTGCAGATCGTCGCCGTCATGAATATTCATGCGAGCTCGAACGTGATGAAGGCGGTCCGGACGCCAATACCCGATGGGTGCGCCACAGAAACAGCCCTTTCAGCTCTCTTTCAACGCCTCTCTCAGGGTCGATTCCCACAGCTCGCGCGTCACCTCCGACGGGGCCTGAGTCGTTTCTTGCGACGACATTACCGAGTGGTAAATAACTTGATCGTGTAACGAGAATGTTTGCCTTCACACTGACTTTGCGTCATTTGCCCCCATAGATTCACACTATGCCGTCGTGTCTATGCGCCTCGGTTGTGGCTGACTTCTTCAAAGTGCGCGATGAAATTATGAGCGCGGGAATTACTTTGTTTGTTCTCTCCCTTGCAAGGTATTGACAGCCTTGTGAAGGAATATCGTTTTGACGGCCCGTGAAGGCACCTTCAGCAGGACATAATGGTTTTGCCCATTACGGTCGATCACGTTCCGCTGCGCCCCGCCACGGACGCTGGCATGACTCCTGAGTTGCGTGCCTCCTGTATTATTGCGGCCACCGACATTCTTTTGAGAGTAAGTCAACTCACAGGGGTGTTGCCGTCTTTTGCGCAAAGCTCCAGCCCCGGTACCGGTACTGGAGTACCCTTGCGGCGGGTGTAGAAGTAGTTCATAAATCATGCTGCTACGGTCGCGAGCCATTGATTTTTCTGAAACTGCTAAGCGGACTCCCCAAAGCCAGAGGGCGGAGCTTTATACAGTTGGCGATTCAGAATCAGCGTACATGGCAACCGAGCGCCCGGCATTCAACGTGGAACCTTTAACTCTCAGCAATCGGCCGGAAGAGGCAAAAGCTTTAGGGGAAGAAGCCATTGTGCGAAGGGGCGGAGATCTATGATCTGGGATGCTCAGCGAGACGCGACTGCAGCCGAAAGTGATTATCCGGGCTGGTATGCACTTCACACCCGACACCAGCACGAGAAAATAGTCGCCCGTGTGCTCGATGGCAAAGGATTCGAAACCTTCCTGCCACTCTATTCAGCGGTTCACCGCTGGAAGACCGGCGTCAAGGAACTTTCACTTCCGCTGTTTTCTTGTTATGTATTCCTGCGCGGCCCCCTGGATCGCTGGTTACCCGTTTTGACGACCCCTGGGATCCATACCGTGGTCGGATTCGCCGGGAAGCCCGCCATGATTCCCCGGTCGGAGATTGAGGCGATCCGCAGAGTGGTCGAAAGCTCCATCAAAGCTGAGCCCTGCCCATTCATCAAGTGCGGTGACCGCGTCAGGATAAAAGGGGGGCCGCTCGTGGGGCTCGAAGGCATTTTGGTTCGGAAAAAGAGCCAGTGGAAGCTCCACTTGTCGGTGGAAATGCTCGAGCGGTCGGTGGCGGTGGAAGTTGACTCCTTCATGGTGGAGCGGGTGCGTGCGTCGAAGCCAGGATTCGCCGCACCATGGCTGCCTTCCAGTTCTCCAGTTCAGAGTTGAGTGTATTTCATTGTCTCCTGCCCCGGCCGGCTGCACAAGATGTTGTTCATGGTTGCCCGTCGCGGTCGGTCGTGCATCATCGATGCGACGTTGTCGCTATACAGTTCAGGCGCACACTTCCTTATCCTAAGTAACCCCGCGAGCTCTCCCGCAGATCCGCCGTAGCGAAAGGTCGATCATCAATCAGGAATGAGACGGATGGCGATGCCTTCGACCCTGGTTCACCGTCCTGCCCAAATCCGCAGGATCACTCACTGCGAATCGTTGGATATGGTGGGACGGCGACCGGTGTTGCTTCTGCGGCCTGTCGAATGGGAGGGGAGCAAGCATCCCGGCTCGGGGCAAATGAGCAAATTGATGCAGGTCTTGTAATTAATCGATGGCCTGCCTTCTTGCTACTCAAACGAAGTGCCCGAGAACGGGAACAGCTATGCCGTCATGGGCCGCAAGGGTGGCAGGGCTTATCCCCGAAAGTCTGCGGTGGCAGCTCCGTTGCGTCCCCGGACGCTGGGCTGGAGTGGCGTGAGGGTGAACGTCTATGCCTGACATCCTGGGACAACCGGGTCCTCCCCCTCTAACGATTGTCACCGGCGGCGCTGGCTTCCTGGGATCCCATCTGTGTGACCGGCTCATCGCAGAAGGTCATGAAGTACTCTGCCTGGATAATCTGCTGACGGGACGGATTGAGAATATACAACACGTGTGGGATCACCCGCGTTTCGCTTTCGTTCTGTACGACGTCACGAAATCAATGGATCTCGACGAACTCCTGCTCCGGGCAGCACCGAAGCTTGCCCGGAATGGGGGCCCCGCCCGGAACAGGCTGGATTACATCCTTCACTTCGCTTCTCCGACCAGCCCCAAGGACTACGCACGACACCCGATACACACCCTGAAGCTTGGCTCGCTGGGCGCCTATCACGCGCTTGGGATGGCCAAGAGATACGGCAGTGTCGTCCTGCTTGCTTCCACCTCGGAGGTTTATGGTGATCCGGACGTGTCCCCGCAGCAGGAGAGCTATTGGGGGCGCGTCAACCCCGTCGGCCCAAGGAGTGTCTACGACGAAGCGAAACGCTTCTCGGAAGCCATGGCCATGGCCTACGCGCGAGAACATGGGGTCAAGGTACGAATTGTTCGGATCTTCAATACCTACGGCGAACGGATGCGCGTTGACGACGGGCGAGCCTTGCCGACTTTCTTGAGCCAAGCTTTGCGGAACGAACCCCTTACGGTTTATGGAGATGGAAGCCAGACTCGGAGTTTCTGTTATGTCAGTGATCTGGTGAATGGCCTGATCAAGGTGCTCCTTTCAGACCAGACGGGCCCCGTCAATCTGGGAAACCCGACGAAATCACGCTTCTGTCGCTGGCTAAGACTGTCATCGGGCAAACCGCCAGCCACAGCACGATCGTTTTTGAACTGCTGCCTGTTGATGATCCGACGCGGCGATGCCCCGACATCTCGAGGGCTTCCAAGACTCTGAATTGGCAACCTACGGTCGGGCTGCGCGACGGCATCGAGCGGGTCATCCCTTATTTCAGAGCTCAACTTGGGGCACAGCAGAGAGTTTAGGCGTGGGCACTTTAAGGTTGACGATGGACTTATTCGTCCGCTCCCAGATTGTGAAGCAATTCCTGCCCGGGAAAATGCCGCCAACAAAATGCCCTTTGATCAGGAAAAGGACTGACGCTATGAGTATTAGAATCTCCCCGATCACTGCTGACGCTAAGCCGCATGCCGGGCGTCCTGTAGCCGCAGTTCTTCTGGCCTTCGCGCTGTCGCTCAACCTGGGCAGTGCCGTCGCGGGCCTGAGAGCCCAAGAGCCTCCTCAGGGCTCAAAACAGGACCTGCCCGCCCCGGCAAGCACAACCCCAACGGCCACAGTCCTCCCAGGGGCCCCTTCCGACGAGTATCGTATCAATCCGGAAGACGTACTGGACGTTTACATCTTCGATTCGCCTGATATCTCCCACGAATACACCGTGAACACTGCCGGAACAATTACCATTCCCCTCCTGACCGAGCCTGTGAAGGCCGCTGGACTAAGTCCCGAGCAACTCTCGAGGGTTCTTGAGGAGGACTTCCGCAACTCCGGACGTCTGAGGCACCCTGAAATAACCGTCTCTGTCAAGCAGTCGCGCAGAAGTGTAGTGATCGTCGAAGGCGCGGTTAGGAATCCGCAAGTTGTTCAAGTAATCGGGCGCACTAAGCTCTTATTCATTCTAACTGAAGCCGGTGGCGTATCCGACGATGCAGGGAATACCGTCACCATTACTCGAGGTGCGATTGGCCTGCGTGACTCGAGCTCCGAGAGTGGATCGGCCCCCTCAACCGCGGTGATTGACTTGAAACAACTAATCGATGGGAACACTCCAGCTTCGAACATTGACATATTCCCGGGTGACCGAGTAACGGCTGAGCGCGCGGGACTGGTCTACGTGCTAGGGCAGGTTGGCCGTCCCGGCGGTTACGTGCTTAGAAGTAGATGGGAGCATTTAACCGTTCTGGAGGTCCTGGCGATCGCCGGAGATGTCACCAACACTGCGAAGAAGAGTAAGGCAGTGATTATTCGAGAGGACCCCAAGGCCCAAAACGGTCGAGTTGAAATTGCGCTTAATCTCCGAGATATTGTGGTCGGACGCTCGCCCGACCGCCCATTGCTGGCAAACGATATCCTCTACGTTCCTGGCAGCGCCGGGAAGCGAGCGCTGCACACGTTGGCCACTGTTCCCGTAACCGTCATGACAACCGCGGCCGACCTTGCCATCTACCGTCCCTAGCTTATCGGAAGCCCGAGTCTGATCACTCTCGCAGGAAGGTCATTACATGCCGGAAGATAACCAACAGCTAGCTCCCGTGAATCCTTCTTTTCTGGGTTCGAATTTCGCGCACGGCCACCGCGCGCCGTCGGTCAAAGACTTGGAGATTAACGAAATCGATGCGTTCGGTCAGTTGCGGGCGGTTTGGGACCTGCTACTCAAGCATCAGTGGCTTATCCTGGCAGTCGCTTTTCTTCTCACCGTCTTAGTAGCCGTCTACTCCTACAAGATGAAGCCGGTTTACCAAGCTACAGCCCGAATCGACGTGGAGGCGGAATTGCCCCTCCTCCAAACCCTGAATGATATTTTTAAGACCGGCGAAGCTGACGAATCCTTCTTAGCGACCCAGGTCAGTATCATGCAGAGTGACAACCTGATTTGGGATACGATCCAGCGACTAGGGATGGGTGGTGGATTGGACAAGCAGGCCGATTCTGCTCAGGCCGAAGGCAGGATCTTAGGCACTCCTCCCGCCATGAAGAATGCAATGGTTGCCGCATTTAAGGGCCGGCTGCGTGTGGATCGGATCAAGGATACCCACATGCTGTCAGTGAGCGTTGAGAGTACCGATCCCACCGAGGCGGCCAATGTCGCGAACGCGCTGGTCGCGAACTACATCGAGTACAACTTTCGCACCAAGTACGACGCCACCCGGCAGGCGACTGGATGGATGGAACAGCGGCTGGACGAGTTGAAATTGAAAGTTGAAAAATCCTCGCAGGCCATGGTGGATTACGAGCGACAGAACAATATCGTCAGTTTTGGCGAAAAACAGAGTGTCCCCGTAGCCCGGCTGGAAGACTTGAGCAAGGAACTCAATAACGCTCAAACTGATCGTCTGACTAAGGAATCGCTCTACAAAATGGTTGCTTCAAATGAATCCCAAGTGGGCTTCAACCAAGCGAACAGCCTGTTGGGTAACCTGGAAGCAAAGGAAATGGACTTGAAGGAGCAGTACTCGGAAATCTCCGCGCAGTTTGGGCCTGCCCACCCCAAAGCAGTTAAAATTCAGGACCAGCTAAAGGACATGGGGTCGCTCATCGCGCGGGAACGCAAGCGCGCTGTGGAAAGCGTCCACCACGATTATCTGGCTGCCTTGCAGCGCGAGCAGGTTCTTGCGGCCGCCGTAGCCGATCAAAAAACTGAAGTCGAGAAAGAGAATCAGCTCTTGATCGAACATAATCTACTCAAGCGGGAATTTGATACCAACCAACAGCTTTACGACACTTTGCTTGAGCACTTGAAGGACGCTAACGTCTCCGCAGGTCTGAGGGCAACGAACATCCATTCCATTGACCAGGCAACTCCCCCATCCTTCCCGATCCGTCCCAACAAGGTCCGTAACATCGAGTTCGCCCTGGTGGCAGGATTGATGCTGGGCGTAGGCCTGGCCTTTACTAAGGAGGCGCTAGACAACTCCGTCAAAAACGCCATGGAAATGGAAAAGCTTCTTGGCTTCCCCACTTTGGCAATTGTTCCCATCGGCCAGTCTTCCACGCTTCACCGTTCCGGACGGTCGCGCTCCCTGGGGATCACGCCGAGGAATGGTGACGGCATAGTCGAATTGTCTGTTCTGAACAAGCCTGGCGCCCCCATTTCCGAGGCCTTTCGGACGCTTCGCACTTCGGTTCTCTTATCGAGTGCCGAACGCCAGCCCCAAGCTATATTAATTACCAGCTCTCAACCGAACGAGGGGAAGACTGTGACTGCGCTGAACCTGGCTCTCACTTTAGCCCAGAAAGGCGGTCGCGTGCTCCTCGTGGACTCGGACATGCGCCGGCCAACTGTAGCCAAAACTCTCGGGATGTCGAACAAGAGGGGGCTTTCGGGCATCCTCACAGGCGCTTACGAATTTGACGACACCCTACTGGAGAAGGTCGAGCGTGCAGAGAGCCTTTTCGTTCTACCCAGTGGCCCGCATCCACCTAATCCGGCCGAACTGCTGTGCTCGACGAAAATGGAAGACTTAATCAAGCAGATGCGGCAACGGTTTGATAATATTGTTTTCGATTCGCCACCCGTATTACCAATCACCGACGCAACAATACTCTCCAGTCTGGTGGACGGCGTGATCCTGGTGGTGGCGTGCGAAGCGACTACGCGCGCCGCCCTCAATCGGGCTTGCCGCGTCATCGAACACTCGGGCGGCAAGATCTTGGGGACGGTCTTGAACAAGGTGGATGTCAGACGCGACGGCTACTATGGCTACCGCTATTATCACGGTTACTATACCTACCAATACAAGGCCTATTATCACTACGACGATGGCTCCGATGGCTAACGTTTTCAGGGGCGGTATTGGGCTGGAATTGCAGGGGCCGGCCGGTTCTGATCGGCAGAATTGCACTTAGATCCCGCTCCGACCAATCGGGCCCCGGCGGAGGTTGCTGTTCGCCACAAATGTGCCACGCAGCTTCCTACTGATCGGGGCGGGCGTCACCGTGAACGAGCGGTGATTGGTTACGCCGGTGTCTGGGATACGCACTGAAAATTTTCGAATGGCCTCAAGCGCTACGAAGGCTGAGCAGGCCTCTGGCGAGATTGAATAGCACACTCGGGGCGGGCCATCCGCTAAGGCCAGCCTGTCATTTGGAATAAGGGGAAACAATGGTCTCATTAATTACAGGCGGGGCAGGATTCATCGGTTCGCATCTGGCCGAAGCTCTAGTTGCAAGGGGAGAACAAGTCATAATTCTGGATGACCTGAGCACCGGATCGGTCGAAAACATAAGCCACTTCCGAACCAACCCTTCCCTCCACTGCTTTTTCGAAAGCGTGAGCGACCGCTTGCTACTGGCCGAATTGGTGGATGAGTCGGACGTGGTGTTCCACCTGGCCGCTGCGGTGGGGGTCCGGAGGATCATCGAGAGTCCGGTACGGACGATTGAAACGAATGTCAAGGGAACTGATATGGTGCTCGAGGCCGCGGCCAAGAAGAAGAAGTTGGTTTTCATAGCTTCTACCTCGGAAGTCTACGGCAAAAACGGCAAGGCCGCCTTCAGGGAAGACGACGACACCGTTTCGGGCCCCACTACGAAATCCCGCTGGTCTTACGCCGCTTCCAAGGCCCTGGATGAATTTCTCGCCTTAGCCTACTGGAAAGAAAGAAGGCTGCCGGTGGTGATCGGGCGGCTCTTCAACACCGTGGGCCCGCGCCAAACGGGCCGTTATGGGATGGTGCTGCCGACTTTCGTCAGTCAAGCCCTCGACGGCTTACCCTTGACCGTGTATGGCAGCGGCAAACAGAGTCGCTGCTTTGGATTCGTGGGTGACGCCGTCGAGGCCATCCTGCGGCTCGTGGGCGCAGATGGTGCGGTGGGGGAAGTCGTGAACATCGGGAACGATGCGGAAATCACCATCGAGGACCTGGCCCTTCTCGTCAAGCAACGAACCCAGAGCGCCTCGCCCGTCCAATTCGTCCCCTATGACGAAGCCTATGAACCTGGCTTCGAAGATATGGCGCGGCGAGTGCCGTCCTTGGAGAAGCTTGTCCGGCTCACCGGTTTCCGCCCCACGACGCCCCTTCCCGTCATCATTGACAAGGTGGTGGCGTATTTTGCCTCGAGAGAGCGACCGGTAATCGCCTTCGGCAGTCGTGAAGTCAGCTCCCTCCTCACCGCAAAGATCGGGGAGAACACAAGTCAGTTGCAAAATCGAAATCCAGAGACGGCCCGTCGATGACGCGGATTGGGAAGAATACGGCGAGAGAAGAGCGTTCGTGAGTCTGCGAAGTCTGTGAAATCTCCGGATACATACAGTCAAAAATCCAAAATGCCTCACATCTCGGTGGTCATACCAGTTTACAACGAGCGACCTACGATTGAGGAAATCGTAATCAGGGTTCAGGCAGTTGACCTAGATAAGGAGATCATCATCATCGATGATGGCTCGACGGACGGGACCCAGGCATTCTTGACAGACCTTGCGCGCCACGCCACGCCGAACTCCGGCGTGATGGGCCTCCCGGCGCACGGAGGCCTGCTACGCGCCGACAACATCCGAGTTCTGTTTCAAGGAACGAACCAGGGCAAAGGCGCAGCACTGCGTCGCGGGTTTCAGGAGGCTCGCGGCGAGATTGTGATCGTTCAGGACGCGGACCTGGAATACGATCCGGATGATTACCACAAGCTCATCGAGCCTATCATCCGCGGAGAGGCCGACGTGGTCTACGGCTCACGTTTCCTGGGAGGCCCGCATCGCGTCCTCTTCTTCTGGCACTACGTCGGCAACAAGCTTCTTACCCTGATGTCGGATATCGTCACCGACCTGAATCTCTCGGATGTTTGGACCTGCTATAAGGCATTCAAACGCGAGCTGCTTGAGGGTATCAGCCTCGAAGAGGATCGATTTGGGTTCGAGCAGGAGATTACCATCAAGGTTGCGAAGAATAGATGGCGTGTGTACGAGGTCCCCATTTCCTATTACGGACGCACTTACGCCGAAGGCAAGAAGATAACCTGGAAAGACGGATTTCGAGCTCTGTGGTGCATCCTACGTTACAGCTTGTGGGCCACGCGGCCCTCTCCCCACAGAGACGCAGAGGCACAAACGCAGCCGCAGATTCCAGAGGTTGCGCAGAGAGAAGAGCGTTCTTAAATCCGTGAAATCTAGGTATGTGGATGCATCCGTTTCCCCGCCCCCCTGCGGGGGGAGCTTTCCAAGTCGAAAAACCAAATTCTAGAATGCCTCATTGGGTCCAGGAAGAGTTAAAGGCGCAGGTCACTACAAGCGGTGCTGCCCCGCAAAGACTTAGCTTGGCGAAAAGGCCACGCGGCGCTATGACTCTTCTACTTCTGTTTCTGGTGACGTTGCCTTTGGTCAACCCATGGGTCAGGGGCGATGGCGTCGGCTATTACGCCTACATCCGTTCACTTTTGGTAGAACATAAGCTCGATTTCGAGAACGACTGGCGAGCCGCAAACCTGAGCTTCACCATGGGGAGGGTCCGTGCGGATGGCACCATTGACCCGCGCCAATACACGGGCACCGGCCATCTCGATAACCACTTCACAGTTGGTCCCTCGATTCTCTGGGCGCCTTTTGTAGTACCACTCCACCTGGCGATGTTGACTCTCGAGCGGTTGGGGGCCAAGGTGAAGCCCAATGGCTTCTCCCGGCCGTACATGATTGTGACGGCGCTCGCTACCGCGCTCTATGGGTTCCTGGGCCTCTGCCTCTCGTTTCGGCTCGCTTGTCGTTTCACCGAGGAGCGCTGGGCTTTGTTGGCAACACTGGGCATCTGGTTCGCCAGTTCTCTCCCCGTCTACATGTACTTCAATCCCTCGTGGTCGCACGCCCACTCGGTATTCATCGTGGCGGCTTTTTTGTGGTACTGGCACGAAACCCGGCAGGGACGTACGGCCAGGCAGTGGGTGATTCTGGGCTTGATCTCGGGACTGGTGCTCGATGTTTATTACGTCAACGTTGCAGTGCTGTTGGTGCCACTTTTTGAGTCTCTGGAGGGTTACTGGCGCGCCTGGCACGCGACAGGACGCGATCGTAGCGCCGGCATCCTGCCGGCTCCGGTTAGGACGGCCGATTGGCAAAGCCTCCGTCGGTTATTTGCCGCCAACCTGCTCTACTGCTGCTCCACCCTGGTCGCATTTTTGCCCACACTGATTACCCGGAAGATCATCTACGGGAATCCGCTCGACTTCGGCTACAGAGAGGCGGTAGGGTTTCAGTGGGGATCGCCGTTCTTACGCAGCGCCTTGTTCTCCTCCGATCACGGCTTGCTGCTGTGGACACCGATCCTGATTCTTGCAGTGGCCGGACTCTTTCTGTTTCTCAAGCGCAACCGCACATTGGCAGCGTATTTCATCGCGGTGCTCGGGGCGTTCTGTTACCTCATCGGTGGTGACCCAAACTGGGACGGGATCTCATCCTTCGGCAACCGCTTTTTCATTTCCCTCACCCCGTTGTTCGTACTGGGCTTGGCGGTCCTGTTCAGCGAACTGGCGAGTCTCCTGAAGTGGGGTCGGGCGGCCCTGGCGCTTGCAAGTTCCGTTACCGGTCTCCTCGTCGTCTGGAACCTCGCTTTTATCTTCCAATGGGGTATGCACATGGTTCCTGTGCGTGGACCGATATCCTGGAAGCAGATGGTCCACAACGAAGTCCTCGTTGTGCCGGGGCGAGTCTTGACGGACGTCAAGGCCTACGCCAAAAACCGCGGAGCCCTAATGCAACAGATCGAGCAGGAAGACATCCGGCAACTGAAAGAGCATAGGTCAGAGGTCAGAAGTCAGTAGTGAGAAGCCAGACGTAACGAGCAAAAAGCAAGAAGTGAGATGTAAGGTGCAAAGGGTCACCACCCATTTCTCAGCCCTTGCACTTCAGACACTAACCCTTGTGACTTGTAACTTGTGATTCCCCGCCAATGACAGACGCATCCGCAGAGCAAGCTGTACGGTACGCTCCGCCTACCCTTCGCATCGCTCCCCCAGGCGGCTGGCTGGACTTGAATCTTCGCGAAGTTTGGGCGGCGCGCGAACTGCTCTATTTCTTCGTCTGGCGCGACATCAAGGTGCGCTATAAGCAGACCGCCATCGGCGCCGCCTGGGCGGTGATCCAGCCCTTCATGACCATGGTGGTCTTCAGCCTGTTCTTCGGTAAATTGGCCAAGATGGACTCGCACGGTTTGCCTTATCCTATTTTCTATTACAGCGCACTGCTTCCTTGGATGTATTTCTCCGGTGCCTTGCAGCAAGCCACCAGCGTCGTAGTTGACCAGCAACACGTGATCACCAAGGTGTACTTCCCTCGGCTCGTGCTTCCTCTGGCGGCAGTGACGTCCGGGTTGCTCGACTTCGCCATCAGCTTCCTGGTCTTTGTGGGGATGATGGCGTGGTTCCGTATTAAGCCAGGCCCGGCGCTTCTGTTGTTTCCGTTTTTCCTGCTGTTGGCGGTCCTGACTGCCCTGGGCGTGGGGCTCTGGCTCTCATCTCTGAACGCAATTTACCGGGATGTCCGTTACGTGGTCCCCTTCCTCGTGCAATTCTGGATGTTCGCCTCCCCTGTGGCTTATCCGAGCAGCCTGGTGCCGGAGCACTGGCGCTGGCTGTACGGGCTAAACCCTATGGCGGGCGTCATCGAAGGGTTTCGCTGGAGCTTGACTGGAAACGGGCAGCCCCCGACATTGCTCCTTGCCGCCTCATCCGCAGCGGTGCTTCTCTTAGTCATAGGTGGGATGTTCTTCTTCCAAAGGATGGAAGGAACCATCGCCGACGTTGTTTGAAATGAAGTCAACGGCGCACGGTTAACAGTTCCTGGCACCATGCTTCTTCCTTCTGACTTCTGGCTCCTCTTATGTCCGATATCGTCATCCGCGCTGAAAGCCTGAGTAAACGTTACGAGATAGGCGAGCGCCAAAACTACCTTGCCCTGCGCGATGTGATCGCGAGGGCCATGTCGGCTCCGGCCCGCCTTTTTCAGGCCCGAAAGCCTCAATCCCCCAACGGCGATGCCACCCACATCTGGGCGCTCAAGGATGTCTCCTTTGAGATTCACCAGGGCGAGGTGGTGGGCATCATCGGTCGCAATGGGGCCGGCAAGAGTACCCTGCTTAAGATTCTCGCCCGTATCACCAAGCCCACCACGGGCTATGCCGATGTTCAGGGCCGCATGGGCACCCTGCTCGAAGTCGGCACCGGCTTTCACGGCGAACTCACCGGCCGAGAGAACGTCTTTCTGAGTGGGGCCATTTTGGGCATGAGCAAGGCTGAAATCCTGCGGAAATTTGATGAAATTGTGGCCTTCGCCGAAGTCGAGAAGTTCATCGACACGCCCCTCAAGCACTACAGTACAGGTATGCAGATGCGCCTCGCCTTCGCCGTGGCCGCGCACCTGGAGCCGGAGATTCTGCTGGTCGATGAAGTTCTGGCCGTCGGCGACATCCAATTTCAAAAAAAGTGTCTCGGCAAAATGGGCAATGTGGCGAAGCAAGGGCGCACCATTCTCTTCGTCAGCCACAACCTCCAGCACGCCCAGGCCATTTGCCGGTCCGGCATGCTGCTGCACGCAGGGAAGGTTGTGCGGCGGGCCGAAATCTCCGAAGTGGTGAGAGATTACCTGGCCCAGTCTCCCTATTCGGGCGCCAACCAGCGAGTCGACAATGGCGTGCTAGCCTTTGAGGGTATTTCCAATCGGGCGCAATTGGGTCGGGTCGCGCCCCATGACGACCTGGAGTTCCGGCTCAAGTTTTGTAGCGGCAAGGCGCCGCTTGACAACCTGATGATCGACTTCGCGTTACACAATGATCGAAACGAGTTCGTCGTGCACTCCAAGTCGCGACTTTTAGACTTCCGGTTCAGTGTCCCAGCCCTGCAAGAATTTGAAATCATTTATGAGGTCAAATCTCCACGCCTTGCACCCGGCAAGTATACCCTGACGGTATACGTCCACGACGGCCGTGAGGCCCTGCTTTGGGTGGACAACATCGACGCTTGCGTGGTCAACGCTAAGCCGCACTTTGGGGTGCCGGGCCTGTTTGACGGCGTTTATTCGTCGCTACTGCCAGAATTCAGCATTCGCGCGGAGGTTGCCTGATGGGCTTTCCCCCGCGACTGCGTTCCGGCCTGCTGCTATTGCGGAACGCCTTGGTCCTTCGCGATTGGGAATACGGCATGCTGCTTGCCAGGCTGGGCATGCCTCCCTGGGGTTTCTCGGCAACCCAGCGGGGTCTTCAGGTTCGCGAACTGGGCATCTTGATTCCACGGGAAAGCTCCTCCTTGATTCCCTGCCTGGGTGACGCGTTGTGCCTGAAGCGTATGCTGGGTGTCAACTTCTCCAGTTCCCAGGAAGGCATCATTGCCACCGCCGGCAGACTCAGGTTTCATATCACCTCGGGCGAAGAACTCTATATACTTCGCGAGATTCTGTGGGATGGTGTCTACAATTTCGGCGTCCCGCTAGAAAATGTCGTCGTGTGGGACATCGGCATGAATGTGGGCATGGCCAGCCTCTACTTCGCGTCACGGCCGAACGTCCGGGCGGTGCTTGGTTTTGAGCCCTTTCGACCGACGTTTGACGCCGCGCGGCGCAATGCCGCTTTGAACCCCGAACTCGAGGCCAAGATCAAGCTTCGAAACTTTGGGATTGCCGCACGGGCGTGTTCTGCGGAAACGGAGTTCGACCCCGAGTGGAAGGGCGGCGTCGGTGTGAATGGAATCTGCGAGAGGCTCCGCAAGAAAATCCATCTTTCCGGCGATAGCCTGAGGGTTGAGCGCGTGCAATTACTCGCAGCGGACGAGGTGCTCCAGTCGATTAAGTCGGACTATCCGGAATGCGCCATAGTAGCCAAGATCGACTGCGAGGGTAGCGAATACGAGATCATCCGCTGCCTGCACGAGAAGCGGCTTCTGGGCGAACTAAGCATGATGATGATCGAATGGCACGATCGCGGTCCCCAGGAGTTAGAGACGATACTGCATCCCTCGGGTTTCGTTACGTTTTCGCCCGCTCCCGCCAGCAACGGAAACGGAATGCTGTACGCCGTAGCCCAAAACCGCTTGCCAAGCCGGCAGGGAGCTGAAGTTCACTCGTCCTGCCACGGAATCGCTCGAACTGTCTCAACAGAGGCAGCCGGATGTCAGGTTAAAGCTAGTCGTGAACGGCACGATGCTGACGTTACGAGTTGGGGAGAATGACGACCCAAGGTGAATCAACGGCAACGATATTAGGGGTCCACTCGCCGGCATTGGTGACGATTGTCCTGCCGACATACAACCGTGCCTCGCGGCTGCCGGGAGCCTTACATTCCTGCCTCCAGCAGACGTACCGAAACCTGGAAGTGATCGTCGTGGACGACGGCTCGACCGATAACACGCTCGAAGTGGTTGCCCCATTCCAGCGTGAGGACTCGCGGGTTCGCTATCTTCGGCAGGAGAACCAAAAGTTGCCTGCGGCGCTCAATACTGGCTTCCGAGCGAGTATGGGCAAGTTCCTCACCTGGATCAGCGATGATAACCGCTTCCACGAGGATGCCATCGAAATCATGGCCCAAGCTCTCCACGAGAACCCCGACGTGGGCCTTGTCTACTGCGGTTACGATATCGTGGACGCGCAGGGGAACCTCTTACAGAAAGTACACCCTCCCGGGCCCGATTGCCTCTTCAACCTTAACTGCGTTCAGGCTTGCTTCATGTACCGGCGGAAGGTCTACGAGGTGGTTGGCGATTACGATCCCGCTTGGCTCTATGTTGAGGATTACGATTACTGGCTTCGAGTCCAGAAACGATTTAACCTGGCCCACCTCCCACACGTCCAACCGTACAGCTTTGTGGTGCACCAGCAGAGTTTGACCTCCAGACTGGGACCTAAGCAAAGGATCCTGGTTAGCCGGGTGAGAATGAGTCACGCGTCGCGCTGGAGCACCAAGTTGCGCATTTTTGCTGCCACGCCATCCTACGTTGCCGAAGCTTATGCTGAGCGGGGGGACCGGGGCCGAACGCTTGTCAGCTGCGTGCTGTATGTGCTGTTCAAGCCCTGGCAACCTTACCGATGGGTCCGCGCGCTCGAGATCTTGCGCTCAGCTTTAACCCGCATGGCTCCTCAGGATTCCGCCATCGTTTGATGCCACGGCTACGCCCGGAAGTGAGAACATCGGAATGAAGCCCTGTCGTGTAGTTTCGATAATCGGAACACGTCCCGAGGCCATTAAGATGGCGCCGATAATCCGGGAGCTTCGGCTCAGGTCCCATCGTTTCGAGTCCGTCGTGCTTGCTACCGGCCAGCACCGCGAGTTGCTGCGGCAAGTGTTTTCGATGTTTGACATCGAACCGGATGTGGACCTCGACTTGATGCAGCAGGACCAAGGTTTGGCGGACTTCGCTTCGCGGGCCCTGGCGTCCCTTTCGGACAACCTGCGGCGACTGCGTCCGGATGTCATCCTGATTGAAGGCGATACAACCACAGTGATGGCCGCCGCCCTGGCTGCCTTTTACCATGCGATTCCCGTGGGCCACGTCGAGGCCGGCTTGCGCTCCTTCGACAACAGAAATCCCTTCCCGGAGGAAATGAATCGGCGGGTGACCTCATGCCTCGCCAGCCTTCATTTCGCTCCCACGCTAAGGGCTCGGCACAACCTTTTGAGTGAAGGCGTCCCTAAGGAGCGGATTTTTGTTACCGGAAACACCATAGTCGATGCTCTCCAATCCGTGCCACTGGAGGGCGGATTTGAAAGCCAAGAGGCCGCGGGCATTGACTTTGATACCCGCCGCGTGTTGCTGGTCACGGCTCACCGCAGGGAATCCCACGGCTCGCCGCTGCGGTCGATTTGCAGGGCTCTGAATGCACTCATTCAAGAATTCGAGGACCTCGAGATTCTTTACCCGCTACATCCCAATCCAAACGTTCTGCGAGTCGTGCGCGAAGAGACGAATAGGCATTCTCGCTTCCACCTTGTGAGTCCCCTTGGCTACGGTGATCTCCTCCGGGCCATGCGGCGCTGCTGGTTGATTCTTACCGACTCCGGGGGCATTCAGGAGGAAGCGCCCTCCTTCCACAAGCCAGTCCTGGTCCTTCGCGAGGTCACGGAAAGGCCCGAGCTGGTTGAAGCCGGCGCCGGAAAAGTGATCGGAACTGATTCCCAGCGAATTCAACGGGAAGTTGTGGCGCTGCGACAGAGTCCAAGCGAGTACCGGAAGATGAGCGAGGCTCAGAATCCCTTCGGCGATGGACACGCCGCGGAACGAATTGTCAACATCCTGGCGGAATGGGCGCAGGAACGATCGTCAGGCGCCTTCCCAACCGCGAGTGAACGTCTAACAACTGTCGTTGTGTGAATTGCAGGGAGAGTTTGTTTCGCCATGCCAATAGCTTCTCCCACCGTCTCTGTTGTCATGAGTGTTTTCAACGGCGGGCGCTTCCTGTCTGAAGCCGTCGAGAGCATCCTGAACCAGACCTTTCGCGACTTCGAGTTCATCATCATTGACGACGGGTCCACGGATGAAACGGCGGACATCCTCTCGCGCTACCAGGAGCCGGACCCTCGGGTGATCGTTCGTCACCAGCAGAATAGAGGCCAGGTTCCCTCGCTCAATACCGGGTGTGGCCTTGCCCGCGGCCGCTACATCGCCCGCATCGACGCTGACGATATCTGCCTGCCCGAGCGGTTGGAGCGGCAGGTGGCTTACCTCGAACAGAATCCGCAGGTCGCCCTTCTCGGAACTTTGGTCAATTTCATCGACGCCTCGGGAAGGCTGCTCGCAACAATACCGTTCCCGACTGACGACAATGGCATCAGAAAGTGGCTGTTCCAATTACACCAAGTACCTTTTTCTCATCCGACCCTCGTATTTCGAACTGAGGTGTTTCGCGCCGTCAACGGTTACCGGGCCAAATTTGCACCCGCCGAAGACTACGACCTGTTGATCAGAATCGCTGAACGCTGGCAGGTGGCGAACTTGCCGGAAGCCCTTGTCAAGATGAGAAGGCATGCCCACTCCCTTTCATTTACAAAGGCCCGGCAACAGGTAATCTCCATCCTGGTCGCCTGGGATGCGTCCTCGATACGCCGAGCAGGAGGCCGTGATCCCGTCGATCAAGGGGAGCCGGTAAGCCGCGATCTCCTACGGAGGATGGGTGTGAGCGATGCGGTCTTTGAAGAGTCGCTTATGGGAGTCTACCAGTACTGGATCGACGTGATGCTTCAGGCGTCCGACAGGGCGGGGGCTCTTCGCGTCATAAGCGACCTGGAGTCGCAGTCGTGGAGGCACATCAACAAGTCGATTGTAGCCAATACCTGGCTTGCGGCGGCCCGGATCTACTCCGAACAAGGCCGTTATCTGCGGAGTGTGAGCGCCATTGCGAGGGCCCTAGCCACTCGCCCCGTCATCGCCGGCCGCCCCATCAAGCGAATCGTCAGTCGGCTGGGATTCGTATGGTCAAGTTGGCGGTTCCGCAATTTTCCGTCGTAATTTCCATGTGCACAGCAGAGTCATTTGTGCTGTCCCCGCACATCGCGCTGGGACGATTGATGGTTGAGGCCTACTATTTGCTTTGGTCTCATTTCCTACTCGTTTGGCTAGGCCTGTTGATTTTTATTGTAGTGTGTGGATCGTGGCTATGCCGATCTCGCGAGCTGTCATCGCCAAGCCTTTCCGTTCACTCTTTGAGCGCTGGCTCCGGAGACCCAAAGCCAATCACGCTGGGGAATGTCACAGCGGTGTTAGCGTTACTGACGTTTGTAGCAGTCTACGTCGCCGTGATTTTCTACAAAGAAGACTTTTCCTTCTATGATGCCGCCTTCCTGACCGATTTCTCTGTCCAAGGGAGGAATCTCTCCCCTCCGATCTGGCCGGGTGTCGGAAGGTTCTACCCCCTTGCTCTCCAGGAATTCAATGTGCTTAGGTTTATCACAAGAACGCCCGCAGGGTATCACACGTTCGCGGTCGCGCAGCTTATTATCGTGGTGGTGGCGCTTATCGTGATTCTCCGCGAGCACGGGATTATTCCTAGGGTTCTGATATTGATCGGGGCCCTGCTGGCCCCTAGTTTCCTCATCTCTTTTGCTGGGCTGATCAACCCAGAGCGAGATCTTGTGTTTTGGTTAGCTATCGTCCTTTTGTGTCTGCATGGTTATTCCAAAACCAGGGCAGCCATATATTTTGTCGGCTGTCTCGTTGCTACGCACTTTGCTCTTTATTATAAAGAGCCATTCGTCGTTTTTGTCGCGGCCTATGCCGATGGTCGAGTGTTGCTGGACACTCTCCTCCGACGGCGCACTGGGCAAGGATCGTGGCAAGAACTTGTCAGAGCGAATTCCCTTCAGATTGGGATGTTGACAATCTCAGCGTTTTATGCGGCGCTGTTTTTGACAGCGATGTTTCCATTCAAAGGTTTCTTCTACATCGGTACCCATCAGGTAGGTCTGTGGTCAGCAATCGTCGGATACTTCCGGATCGACCCTATCCTTTTCGCACTGATTCCGATATTTGTCCTGCGACTTGGGCGATTCGTGTTTGCTGAAGGGCAGCTCGACCCATTGTGGGACCCTCTCGCTCTCGGCGCTGTTGCTTGGTTCTCCTGCTTGATTGCTCTTAGAATGTTCCATGGCGTTTACACCGCCCCCGCTGACCTTGTGGCGCTTTTGTACCTCACGCGGCTCTCATTCTCTTGGCTATCGAAGCCAACCAGGGTTCGTGTGTCTGTTCTGGCCGCTGCATTCACATGCATTCTCTTGAATAATGCTGCGTATTCGTCGTTCTGGACTGTCGAACGAAAAGGCGTGATGATCATCAACAGCCGCTTGGGTGAATTTCTCCGCAACTATCGTCCAACCGGGGGCGCTGGTACGGTGGAGGTGTTCTTTCCGTACGCTGACGGCTATCGTCTCAGTGAACTCTCCGCCTACCTGCGATACATCGGATCAAATCTAGACGAAAAGGGCGCGAGAGGTCCCGAAGGTGGTCCCAGCCTTGTCATTGAAGGCCGTGAAGCCTTCGCGGACATGCGGTGCGTCGAGTATAAGGACTATACTTGTATTCATGCGGATAGCGCGGGGGATGGCGCCTTGGTCGTTGTTCTACCTGACGATCGTGCTTCGGACAGAGATGTGCAAGAGCTGCGAAGAGATTCGGTCCTGCTGCTATCAATGAAGCTGTACGAGGCCTGCAGCCGACCAGGTTCGTGGTTTAGATCGCTTCACTCCGTGCGAGGATACTTTTGGGGACCTGAGTTGCCCGAACACTGGCTGCAACTTCACGTCTTCAAAAAAAGGCGACTCGCTCGCTCTTGAGCCCTTGCGGCCCGCACCATCATCGCCGGTCGTCCAATCAAGCGGGTCGCCAGTCGCCTGGGTCTCCTGAACAATCGTGAAGCACAAGCCTGATACAACGCTCGCGGCGCCGCGCCGTATCGCCGCCTCTGATAGACCCGAAATGACATCTCCTTCGGATGACAATCGGCGCTATAAGCGGCTGACGCTGCTCTTTCGGTGTGCAGCCGTTGCGGTGGGCGTCGCGGAGACCTGGGCCGCGCGTCACTCGATGGGCGCGGACGGCACCTCATACCTGGATATGGGCGAGGCTTACTTGCGCGGCGACTGGCGTATGGCGCTCAGCCCCCATTGGAGCCCATTGTATTCGTGGCTGCTGACTCTGGGCCTCAAGGTCTTGAAGCCGTCGTCCTATTGGGAGTTCCCCGCGATCCACCTGGTGAACCTCACGATTTACCTGGCGGCGCTGATCTGCTTCGAGTTTCTCTTAAGCGGGTTAGTCGATTACCACAAAAGAGTGGAGGGCGTGTGTGTGAACGGCCTTGCCGCTCTGCCGGACTGGGCCTGGTGTGCGATCGGCTACACCCTCTTCATCTGGACGTCTTTCAGCTTGATAGGACTGGGAACGGTAACTCCCGACATGTGTGTCGCAGCCTTCGCGTATCTGGCTTCAGGGCTCGTCGTGCGAATCCGGGCGGGTTCTTCGGCCCGCCTCCTCTTCGCGGGTTTGGGCATAGCGCTCGGATTTGGCTACCTGGCGAAGGCGATTTTCTTTCCCCTCGCCTTCATCTTCCTCGCGATTACGTTCTTTTCAGTTGGCGATCCGAAAAAGGCGACGAGGGGTGTGCTGCTGACAGCCGCTATTTTCCTTGCCATAGCCGCACCCTTCATGGTCGCCCTTTCCGTTTCCCTCGGTCGTCCCACTTTCGGTGAAAGCGGCAGGTTCAATTACATAGGGTATGTCGATCGCCCGGACTACTTCCGAAACCCGCCCCTTGTCCTGGCGCATCCTATGAAAAGGATTCACGCGGCGCCGATGGTTTTCGAGTTTAGTTCGGGAGTCAAGGGTGCATACCCCTTGATGTACAACCCCGAGTACTGGTTGGAAGGGTATGCGCCGCATTTTGATCTGAAAGGTCAACTGGCCGCTTTGAAAGCAAGTGCTATCAATCTCTACAATTTTCTGTTTCTGTCGGAAACCGGGTTAATCGCGGGCGTCATTGTGCTGTTCTGGTTGAGTCCGCGGCCCTCACTCTCCCTTAGGGCTGCTCTCACGCAGTGGCATCTGTTGGTCCCTGCAGTCTGCGTGTTCGGCGCTTACTCTCTACTGCATGTGGACAGCCGGTATATTGCCCCCTTTGTTGCGCTGGTGTGGCTGGGAATTCTTTCTGGCCTGCGACTCCGAATCGGCAATGACTCCAGGAAACTGATCGCGGGGGTGGTGATCGCCATCGTGGTTACTATGGGCACCCCGATCCTTTCTTCAGCGTTCTTCGGCTTCGCTGCCGGACGGCGTAGTGCTCCGGTGGATTGGCAGGTTGCGCGAGCCCTGAATCAGATGGGGATCCAACCGGGAGACAGGGTGGCTTGGTTTCGGCGTTCAGTATGGGGAGACTTCTACTGGGCCCGATTGGCTCGGATTCGCATCATCGCCGAGATACCGGATGAAGAAGTAGACAAGTTTTGGGCTTCAAGCCCTTCGGTCCAAGCCGAAGTCATGAACGCGTTGAAGGGAGCTGGGGCGAAAGCTGTAATCACAAGCCCGGACCCTCTCCGTCCTGGCTACGTTGCTGTACCCAGGGGTGCTTCGGCAGCCTGGCACCAGCTAGGGAATACGGATTTTTACGCCGCCTACGTCCCGCGTTAGGAGCCGTGGGTCCCGTGCCACTCTGCACATAAAGATTCTCGGTGCTGACCCTTTTCACCATACCGAAGCCTTTCAAGGGTCATATTGACGTGACCCAGCGGAACGCGCTCAAGAGCTGGACTCTGCTCGCCCCCAAAGTCGAAGTGATAGTGTGCGGCGCCGAAGAGGGAACGGCGGAGGTTTGCCGCGAATTAGGCTTGCGGCACGAACCTGATGTCGAGCGCAGCAAATTCGGCACGCCTCTGCTCAACTGCGTTTTCAATCGCGCTCAGCAGATCGCACAGCAAGACTGGCTCTGCTATTCGAACTGCGACATCATCTTGATGAGTGATTTTATTCGTGCCTTCGAGCGGCTGAAAGAATGGCGCGATGGATTCTTGATGGTGGGGCAGCGGTGGGACGTGGACATCACCGAACCGCTGGATTTCACTCAAGCCAACTGGGCGCACACGCTGCATGACAAGGCTTCCAACCAGGGGAAGCAACGCGGCCCTGACTGGATCGATTACTTCGTCTTCAAGCGCGGATGGTGCGTGGGTCTGCCGCCCTTTGCGGTGGGACGGCCATGCTGGGATCACTGGCTGATTTGGTGGACGCGGCACAACCATATTCCCGTTGTTGATGCCTCTTCGGTGGTCGTAGCAGTACACCAGAACCACGATTATTCCTATCACCCCGAGGGCCTAAAAGGCGCCCGTGAGGGCGCCGAGTTCAAGCGTAACCGTGCCTTGGCCGGGAGTTGGCGTCATCTCAACACCATCGACGACGCCATGTATGTGTTGGACGCACAAGGTATTGGGCGCACCTATCGCCACTGGGGAAAGCAGTTCGAGCGCGAGCGGACACACTTGCGGAATCGCGTGCTCGTGGCGACAGGCCCGGTCAGGCGCCGCCTCGGCCTGCGGAAGGAGCAACTCGTGCACCTTTTCAAAGCCGAATAATGGAAAGAGCTCTCACTGGGGAGTTGTCAGTCATCAGGCGCAACGGACAAAGGACAACAGAGGTCTTCAATCCAAAAGCCAAAATCAAAAATCAAAAGGCAAAAGGTCTCGCTTTACATCCCCTGTTATAACGCCGAGAGGTACATTGAGCGAACCATTAAGGGAGCGCTCCGCCAAAGCTATCCTCTCAATGAAATCCTGGTGATTGACGATGGGTCACTGGATCACACGCGGGAGATCGCCTCGCGCTATCCGGTTCGAATCGTTAGGCACGACCGTAATCGCGGCCTCGCCGCAGCCCGCAACACAGGCTTCCGCAGCGCTCGCAATGAGCTGGTGGCGTCTTTGGACGCGGATTGCGTGGCGGAGGCGGGCTGGCTCGAAAGGTTAGTCACGCACCTGGATGACCCGAAGGTGGCGGGGGCCGCAGGGCGCCTCGAAGAGACCCACCTCGCCTCCCTCGCGGACCGCTGGCGTCAGGCGCACCTGCCCGAGCACTGGGGGGATTCGGTCGTTGTCAACCCGCGTTTCCTGTTTGGCGCCAATGGCCTGCATCGCAAATCCGCTTTGGAGGTAGTGGGCGGGTACGATGAGATCACCTGGGTAGCCGGCTGTGGCGAAGACACGGACATGTCCAGGAAGTTGCTCAAGAACGGCTACAACCTGGTTTACGATCCGGTGCCCCTGGTGAAGCACATCAAGCAGGACACGGTGCGCTCCGTCCTGGATGCCCGATGGCGCTGGTGGCGCTATGGAGTTCAGGCCTATTTCACGTGCATTCGCCTCCGGTCGATTGCGGCCACCTTTTATCGCGCCCACTTCCGAACCATGTTTTTCGAGCATGTTGCGCAAGACGTGCGCTCCCGCAACTACGAACTTCTTGGGATCGATTCTCTGTGCTTGTTCTACATGCCATATCGCGATTTAAAGCTCTATTGGCAAACGAAGTTTAGGCCGTCACGGCCGCCTGCCGTACGCCCGGTACCGGGCCCAGCGTCCGGCCCATCATCAAGATAATGTCCAAGCCCTTCGTCAGCGTTTTGATCGATACCTATAATCACGAACGCTTCATCGAACAGGCGATCGCGAGCGTGCTCGAGCAGGATGTGTCGGCAGCAGAAGTGGAAGTGATCGTCGTGGATGACGGGTCAACGGACAGCACCCCGGCCATCGTTCGCAAATTCATTCCCCGGATCCGCTACTTGCGAAAGGCCAACGGCGGGCAGGCGTCTGCGTTCAACGCAGGGATTCCTGAGACGCGCGGCGAGATCGTGGCTTTTTTGGACGGCGACGACTGGTGGTCTCGGGAGAAACTCCGGTGTGTTGTGAGTGCAATGACTGCGGACCCGGCCATCGGCATGGTAGGACACGGCTTTGTTGAATCCTTCGACAGCGGCATGGAAAAGGTAATCGTCTCCGAAGCTTCTGAGCGCTTTCGGCTTGCCTCGGTTCGCTCAGCTCAAGCCTTTCGCCTACGCCGCTGTTACTTCGGAACCAGCCGACTAACGCTTCGCGCGGCTTTCGCCCGCCAGTTGCTCCCAGTCCCCGAAGTCCTCAAGATCGAAGCGGACGAATTCCTCTTTACCCTGGCGGCCGCGTTAGCTGACCTTTTCATACTTTGCGAACCGCTCGCGCACTATAGGGTGCACGGCGGCAACCTGTTTTTGGCGGCGGGTGGAAGTCTCGACGGACTGCGCCGCAAGCAGCGCGCATTGGCGGCGCTGGCGACTGCACTCAACAGCCGACTTTTGGCCTTCGGCGTGCCGGACGATGTCGTTCGATGCACAGTTGAAATTGTCGAGGCCGAAGCCGCCCAGTTACGCCTGGCGCTTGTTGGTGGGTGGCCTTGGGAAACCTACCGAACCGAAAGCACTATTTACCGGATTCAGCACGGCGACGCTTCATGGAAGAACAGATTATTTCGTCAGGCCAGCATGATTCCTGCCTTGTTGCTTCCACCGCGCTGGTTTTACGGAGGGCGGCGCTGGCTGGCAAGTCAATCCTGGTATAAGCGGGCAAGGGAAAAAGCGTTATCCGTCCCCGGGTTTACAAGGATTGGCGCAGCGGCTCAAACGCACGAATAACTCGGCTCATCCGCCGAGCCTTGCTTCAGAGCCCGCCTTCCGAAGATCGTGCGCCCGCTCCGTGTAGCTTTTGGAAACTCCCGTTGGAGCTGAACGCCTGCAGCCGGGACATCGGCGCCACATGAACACTGTCCTCAGCGAGATGCTTCGTACCGGCGTTACAGCGAATGCGTCGGGCAAACAGATTCGATTACACTCAGCTGTTTCGGAAGGGGAAGGCCTATTTCTCGAACAACTGGTTTCAACACTGAGCCCCCGCCTCACCCTGGAAATTGGCTTGGCGGGGGGTGTTTCCGCTCTGTTCATCTGCCAGGCCCTCCCCCCTGGAGCGAGGCACATGGTGATCGACCCGTACCAGTTCGCGGACCCCTACGGCGACGGATGGGAGGGAGCCGGTCTGGCCGCCATCCAGCGGGCGGGCTATAAACACTGCATCGAGTTCTATCCCTTCCCATCGTATGTTGTCCTTCCACAGCTCCAAGCGAAAGGGACCAAAATCGGGTTCGCCTTTATTGACGGTTGGCACACGTTTGACTTCACCCTCGTGGACTTCTTTTTCATTGATAGAATGCTTGAGGTCGGCGGCGTTGTTGCTATAGATGACGTTGGCCTCCCCGCAGTCAAAAAGGTTTGCCAATACGTTCTGAGCAACCTAAGCTACGCCGTCTGCGGAGGATATCCAGCGGAACAGTCTCGGCCCTCCTTGAAACGAAGAGCCGTGAGTGCGCTAGCGAAGAGATCCGGTTGGGTGGCGCGAGTCGCTCGGCCCGAGTTCAGTACCGACTTCGGCCTCTATTCAGACTGCCGGTGCCTCGCTCTGCGAAAACTCTCCGACGATGTGCGTCCATGGGACTACCACACGGAATTCTAGCTCAGTATACTTGTCCTCCTACTCGTCCACCCAAGACTTATCAGAGAGCGGGCGCAGAACGAATATGAGCAAACGGCCGGTCCTTATCACAGGCGGCTGCGGCTTTGTGGGCCGCCACGTTGTGAATTATCTTCTTCGCCAGGAGCTTTCGGAGTCCATTTGGATCGTAGATAACCTATTCACGGGGAAGCGCCCGGCGCAATGGCTTCCGCGCAGTTTTCTGCTGCAGGGCAAGGCGGGCGCACGTGAGATCTACAGTGACAGAGGACGTACAATTACGTTTGTCAACCAGGATCTGCGCGGGTTTCTTCGCGACTATCTTGCCGGGCTTTTCGGTGATTCATCACCCACGTTTGGCGACGTGATCCATCTCGCGTCAATTGTCGGCGGACGGAGCCTGATTGACGGAGACCCTCTGCTCGTCGCGACCGACCTCGCGATTGACGCAGATATGTTTTGTTGGGCGCGAGTGGTTAAGCCCGAGCGACTTCTTTATGCCAGTTCAAGCGCCGCGTATCCCATCCGTCTGCAGGGCGCGCTCGGCTCCGTACCCCTAAGGGAAGAAGAAATCGGATTCCAGTCGGAGCTCGGCGTCCCAGATATGACTTACGGATGGTCGAAGCTCACAGGAGAGTACTTGGCCCACATCGCGTCAAAGTTTTACGGGCTGCACGTGGCCTGCGTCCGGCCGTTTTCTGGCTACGGTGAGGACCAGGAACCAGTTTATCCCATACCTGCAATCGCCCAACGTGTGGCTCGAAAGGAGGATCCCCTGCTTATATGGGGTACGGGTCAGCAGGCAAGAGATTTCGTCCATATCGACGACTGCGTCGAATTCATGTTCCTTGTGCTCGACGGAGTTTCTGACGGCTCTGCAGTTAATATAGGCACTGGCGTCCTCACAACGTTTATCGAGATCGCCAAGCTGCTTAGCGACATTGCCGGATATTCGCCAAGCCTGAAACCACTTCTCGACAAGCCTGTTGGAGTTCAGAACCGGTACGCCGACGTAGGTCGAATGCGTGAGAAGTTTGACTGGTTGCCCCACATTCCGCTTCGGGATGGTCTCCGACGGGTGTATGAGGCGGCTTTGGTGTCTGTCTATAGCAGTCAGCCAACTGTGGAGGAACGGTGAGCGTCGCCATTGTAACTACGACGATTAACGTCCCAAGGCTGTTCGAGGGATACTGTCAGGATTTCTTGAAGCATGGTCACAAGGACGTCATTTTTATTGTTATCGGAGATCAAAAAACCCCCCGAGAAGTTGAACAATACTGCAAGAGCTTGCAACAGCAATACGGTTATTTGTTCGAATATTACGATGTCGATAGGCAGAGATCGTACTTGAGACGGTTCCCCCAGTTGGCGGCATATCTGCCATACAATTCCGTGCAGCGGCGCAATATAGGACTGCTACGAGCGTACGAAATGGGAGTCGATGTTATTGTGACAGTAGATGACGACAACTACCTCTTTGAACTTGATCTCCTGCGGCATCACAAGTTGGTCGGCACCACGATTACACTGCCGTCTTTTGGGTCGTCTGTTGGGTGGTTCAACCCATGCCAGTTTCTGTCCGCAGACCCTCCAGTCGCGTTCTATCATCGTGGTTTCCCGATGAGCCAGCGGCGAGCCTCTTGTACGGTGAAGCAGGGCGTTCGGAAAGGTCGGCTCGCGGTCAATGTCGGCCTGTGGATCGGGGACCCAGACGTTGATGCCTGGGTGCGGATGACAATGGCTCTCAATTGCGACAAGTGGCGCGGAACCGGCAACTTCACTCTGGATCCGGATACTTGGGCGCCGTTCAACTCTCAACAGACTGCACTTGCTAGAGATCTGTTACCCACGTACTTCCTGAACCCCAACGCGGGCCGGTACGACGATATCTGGGCGAGCTATACGGTTCAGCGGATTGCGGGCCATATGGGGGATCTTGTCTCGTTCGGCAGCCCAATCGTGGACCACCGCCAACAGAGAAGTTGGGCGAGCCTGTGGAGGGATCTGGATGACGAACGCATGGGGGCTCTTCTTACAGATGAGTTCGTATGCGCCCTCCGGAGCCTGCACCTGACCGGAACCTCCTACTCCGAATGTTACGCTGAATTCATAGACCACTTGGATGCACGCTCCAGGAATAACGAGGAGGGAACTCGTGGGGGCGAGGAGTTTCTCCGGGAATACGTTCAGGGGATGAGGATGTGGGCCCACATTTTCGACATGCTCGACGGGTCTGGTGCTTATGCCTGGTGACTGTGCAAATTGCTCCCGAAGTAGGCCGGAGCACAATGAGGGACTCGAACCATTAGCCGTAACCGGACAGCAACTTATGAAACGGAGCATCACGCTTTACATCCCGTGTTTTAACTCTGAGCGACGTGTCGGTCCCGCGATCAAAGGAGCGCCTTGGCAGCCCCTTGTTCCTGACGAAATCCTGATCATTGACGGAGGCTCCACCGATCGAACGGTGGAGCTACACGTCCGCGCATAAATAAAGGGACGTGAGGGTTAGCAAAAAGACAGCAGGCTGGGTCGAATCAGTTCGGGATGGGATTGCATGTCTGTAAAGATGCGGGTTAAGGTGGCGACCAACTGCTCCCGGCTCGCGAAGTAGCGGTCATGGGTTGCGTTTTTGCGGGTGTATTGCCATAGCCGCTCGGTGGGATTGAGTTCGGGCGAGTAGGGCGGGAGTTGGTGGACTTCCAGCCAGTGCCGGTTGGACTTGAACCAACTCCACACCTCGGCGTCCTTATGATACGAGGCGTTGTCCTGGATGAGAATGGCTCCGGAGCGGCGATAGTGGGGGGCCAGTTGGTGCAGGAAGTCCAGGTAAGCAGGGGCATTGAAGACCGGGGTTGGCCCATAGTGGAATCGAGCGTGCCAAAGATCGATCGCGCCCAGGATTTTGACGCTCTTGCGTTCTCCGGTCACCGGCACTTCCGGCGGGTGACCGACCCGGCTCCAGGTCGCGTGGAGGGTGGAAACCTGCCGGAAGCTGGCTTCGTCGGTAAAAATCAGCGCCCGGTTCTCGGTGCGGGCTTTTTTTTAAGGCGGGGATAGACATAATGATGCCAGCGGTCCTGCAGGCGACGGTCGGCACGGGCCAACACACGGCGGGGCCGCTGCAAGGAGAATCCCAAGTCATGCAGCAGCTTGCGCACGTGACCAGGATGGTAGGTCACGCCAAACTCTTCTTCGATGACCCAGGCGATCATCGGCGAGGTCCAGATTCCGGTGTCCAACCCATAGGCGACGGGGCCACTGTCGAGAAGGTCGCCGAGGCGGTGGTGCTGGGTTTGCGTCAAGCGTGCAGGACGTCCGGACCGGTAACCTTCCAGGAGGCCCTCGACCCCCTGCGCCTGATAGCGAGCCAACCAGGCGGAGACCTTGGAGCGTGGTGCCTTCAGGATTCTGGCCAGATCGCCGCTGGTTCGGCCCTCGGAATTCAAGACGACCGCTTGCAGGCGTTTGGCCACGCGGTATGCACCATCCTGCTCCGCCTCCTTACTCAGTCGGAGCAGCCAACGATACGTCCTGGGATGCAAGTGCAGCAGGCGAGGAATCATGGCCACCCCTCCTGCGAGAAGTATGCCATAAAGAAGGGATTTATGTCCCCTTAATTACGCGCGGATGTATAGCTGCCCGCTACCTCGTGCGGATCATCAGGCAAGAAGACACTCAAGGCGTGGCTGCGGTCCGACACACTGCTATTCGCAGCTCACGCGTTTATGCCGCAGCGGTGGAGTCAGTCCATGAGCGTTCAGAAACACGAGTCTCCAAATGCTGAGCCTTTTTACCGTGCCCAGGGCCTTTGAAGGTCATATTAGCGTCATTCAGCGGAATGCCACAAAGAGCTGGACTCTTCTGGATCCTAAACCCGAAGTCATACTGCTGGGTAATGAAGCAGGCACCGCTGAAGTGTGCCGGGAATTCGACCTCCGGCACGACCGTGGGATTCAGTGCAACGAATTTGGCACACCTTTGCTGAGTTCTGCTTATCGTCGAGTTCAAGAGATTGCGCGCAACGAATGGGTCTGCTACTGCAACTGCGACATCATTCTGACGCAGTCATTTATGGACGCGTTTTTACGGTTGCTGAAGTGGCGTGCACAATTCCTAATGGTGGGACAGAGGACGGATTTGAACATAGCCGACGCACTCGATTTTACAAAGCTGGACTGGGAAGCGGCTCTGCGCCAAGTCGCCTCACGTACCGGTGCTCAACGTAGCCCCGACTGGATCGATTATTTTCTCTTCTCGCGTAGCTTATGTGGGTTTATGCTGCCCTTTGCTGTAGGGTGCCGCCTGGACGATCAATGGTGGCTTTGGAAGATGCAAGCGGCGAAGGTCCCTGTGGTTGATGTATCGCGCGTGGTTCTGGTGGTGCACCAAAACCACGACTATCCCCGCCACCCGGAAGGCTCAACGGGTCTGTGGAAAGGCGTGGAGTTCGAGCGTAATCGGGCTCTGGCGGGGAGTTTGCGTCATCAGCACACGATTGCCGACGCCCCGTACGTGCTGCGTCCCCAAGGCATCCGGCGGAGTTATCGGCACTGGGGAATGCAGCTCAAGCGCGATAGTACGTATCTCTGGCATCTTCTCCTCGGGGTGACGCGCACCGCACGACACCGCCTTGGACTACGGAAGCAGAACCTCGGGCGCGGCTTCCACGCTAAATGACCACGGCCGGGACGGCCGTGCCACGCAAGTGGCTGAGCGATGACTATCCTTTGCCTTTGTGAGGAAGACAATCACCGGAAACTGATTCCGGGATACGCCAGCGCGTTCCGGGCGCTGGGCATATCGTTCTGTTGTGTGGATTGGTCTCCGCCGCTCGATTCCCGGGTTGAAGATATCTTATGTCACTGCCCGGAGAAGCCCGACTGCGTTTTCCATTTTGAATCGGTATTTCCTCTATTGCCCGAGGGGTTGGTGCGCTCCGAGATACCGACCGTCTGCTTCCAGGTTGACACTTACACCTATACAAAACGAAGGATACGATGGTCCTCGCTCTTCGACCACGTCGCCGTTTTCCATCCCGGGTATGAGAAACGCTTCCGGCAGGGCGGGCATCCGGGCGCATTTCTATTGCCTCATGCGGTCCGCCGGGAACTATTCGACCGACCAGAACTTCCCCGGGAGTTCGAAGTGGGCTGGGTAGGAACGACACAAGGGGGGGTTTACCGGAAGCGTAGGAAATGGATTCCGAAGCTCGCAAACCGATTTCGGATGAACGATTGGAAGCGCACATACTCTTTGCACGAGGTCGCCCAGGTCTATCGTCGCTCTCGCCTGGTGGTCAACATCGGACGCGACGACTTCCCGCAGGACGCAAACCTGCGGGTATTTGAGGTGCTTGCCTCCGGGGCTCTATTGATCACATCCTTACCGAGTGAATTGACGGATATGGGGTTTGAGGAGGACGTACACTTCGTCGGTTACCAGCACGAGAGCGAGGTTCTGGGTCTTGTCCAACGCTTCCTGCGGGACGAGCCTGCGCGGTCCCGCATCGCGGACGCAGGGCGGGACAAGGTGCTGCAGGCCCACACGTACCATCATCGGGCGTCCCAGATTTTGCGTAGACTGGAACAGTTCAGCGGGGAGAAATTGGCGCCGGCGCGCCATTGGCGCCGCTCTCAGGTTGAATTGACATATCTTGATTTCTTCGCCGCTCACGGGGCGCTGGACTGCGCCGCGCGAAGACTTCGCCGCATGGGCGGGTGTGGTTTCCTTGAGACGCTGGAAGGCGCTGCTCTTCTTGGCCGAGCCTGGATGAAAGGACTCAGGTACGATCACGCCCGCGGCTAGGTAGGATCAGTAATGAAGCCTGCAAGGCCCCATCCTTCAAGTCGCTTCGCCGACTGGTTATGGCCATGGGTCATTGATCTTTGGATGGCGGCGGTGTTGGTTATGTTCCTGGTTATCCGCGTCTTGGGGTCAAATACGACAAGACACGCACTTCACGTCTTGATGTCACACTAAGCGATGCTGACAAACGGGTTGGGGGCGATCTTCTCGACCATTATTGTCGCCGCCGCAGCCTGGGGGATGGGCGGCTGGCTCTGGCGGAGACTGCCATCGGCCTTTTCCCGATTCGACCGGTTCGCGTGCGCCTGGCTCGGCGGTCTGGGATTGCTGGGTACAGCGCTGTTCCTTATTGGCCAGTTTGCCTTTACCCGCACAACCATCTTTCTTACGTTGGGGGCAGCGGTGGGTGCAGCGATTGGCCTTCTCGCACGCCAGGGGCGAACATTCTCTTTATCTATACGGGAAGTTAAGATACCCGCTCTCCCCGCCATCGTCGTCGCCACGGTGCTGCTCGTGACAATTCTGGGAGGGTTCTCGGAGATTGTCGGGGACTGGGGAAACGATGCCATTGCCTACCATCTGCTGGGGCCAAAGGTTTGGCTACGGAATGGCATGGTGCGTCCCGTACTTGACGACTTTCGCACAGCGTTTCCAGCAACGTCTGAGGTTGTGTACGGATCGCTTATGGCGCTGGGCGGGAAGTGTGCTCCAGGCTTCTCTGCGGTTCTGACCCTCACGATGTTTTTCCTCGTGATCGGCTCGCTGGCCGCTCGGTCAGGCTTGGATAACCGCGGCGCATGGTGGGCGGTGGCTCTCGTCGCCACCATGCCGGCTGCGTATTTCGCCGGTAGTTCCTGCTTTGTGGATGTTCTCTATGCGAGTTTCGTACTGGCTGCAGCCAGGGTTGGGCTCGATGCTCAAACCATTCGGGACCACATTCTATTTGGACTCTTCTGCGGACTTGCGATGGCAACGAAATACACGGGCTTGCTGGCGCTTCCACTACTGGCTTTTTGTGTCGTTCTACGAATGGTGAACAGCCAGCACGTGAGTTGGGGCTCAGCCCTACAGAAGGCGGGGATTGCGATTGCTGTTGCTGCTGCGGTTGCTGCCCCGTTCTATGTCCGAAACTGGATCCTCCTCGGCTGCCCGATCTACCCTCCCCCGGTGGCTCTCTTGCGTTTTTTCCACGTCAAGTACGTGACGAGAGAAGTCATAGCCGGTTTTCAGTCGAACGTTCTCCACCATGTTCAGTCGAACGTTTTCTTACAAGGTTCGAGTCTCGGGCGTGTGATTGCGGCCTGCCTTCTCCTCCCCTTCAATCTGACCTACCACACTTCGAACTTCAATGGGGCGGGCGGGATTGGACTGGCACCCTTGGCCCTGGGACCTTTCGGCCTCGTTGCCGTCCGCCGGGATAGCTTTACAAGAGCCCTAGCGCTACTGGCACTTCTGCTCACCACGTTCTGGTTTGTTACGGCCCAGGAATCACGTTATCTGGTCCATGTGTACGCGATCGCAGCAATTCTTGCTGTGATCGGCTGGCGCTACGCGGCTTCCGTAGCACCGCGTTTTTCACCACTGCTTGCCGCCGCGGTGATTGCCTGCTCGTTGCTGTATGGCCTATTCGTGATTGAATCCTCGCGACTCGACGACATTCATGCCGTGTTTTCAAAGCCTTTTGCGCAGCAGAGGAGGCAGGAACAGATTCCCTTTTTTGAGAGCTTCGAATACGTGAATAGGGACGCGTCCGTGCGAAGCGTACTGATTCTCGACCCAAGCGTCCCGCCCTACTACTGCGATAAGAGCTATGTGAAGCCGTTCGGACAATGGGGAGAGCGAACGCTGCCTGATGAGCCCGACTTGGGCAGCGTCCTGGCACGACTCCACGAGCTGCGCGTTTCCCATGTCCTCGATGTAAACTCAGGCTTTTTGCCCTTCCAGTTGCCCGAACGTCCCCGTGGCTTGAGGTTGGTCTTCGAGCGAACAAACCAAAGAGTCTATAAGGTCGACTAACGACGAAACCGCTGGGAGGCAGTTTCCGAAGTACTGAGTCTTGACACACCAACTAAAATGATCAGCCTAGGCATCAATTACTCTCAAATGCACGACTCGTCAGCATGCATCGCACGCGACGGTGAGTTGTTGTTTGCGGCCGCCGAAGAGCGGCTGAGCCGGGTGAAGCACGACGGACGTTTCCCTGCGCTCGCGATCCGAGCGTGCCTGGACTTTGCCCGCGTTCGCCCTGACGAACTGGATTATGTTGGTTTCGGATGGTCCCCGCCCCGCGCCGCTTACTTCCATGATCTGGCAGATTTTGCGCGGGGGCGGCACCCGGTCAGCTATTTGAACGTCTTGAATTCCACCCGCAATTTCCTCAGCATGTGGCATCAGCGCGGTGGCCAGTGCTGCTTCAAACAGCATTTTGGAGGGACGAAGGCACGCATGCTTTTCGTGGATCATCATCTGGCGCACGCGATCAGCGCCTATGCCCATTCCGGGTTCGAAGAAGCCACGGTGATGGTGGTAGATGGGCGGGGCGCCTGGGAAGCCACTTCCATCTGGCACGGTTGCAACGGCAAGCTTGAGCACGTCCTCACGATCCCCTGGCCAAACTCGCTGGGCCTCTTTTACGCCGCCTTTACCGACTATCTCGGATTTCAACCGTACAGCGACGAGTGGAAGGTGATGGGACTTGCCCCCTATGGTCAACCGGGGGTTGACCTGCACGATTTCATAACGCTCGACCACGGCTTCCACGAGGTAGACGGCACGCGGCTGATCGGCCGCGGCGCCAGTCTGGGATCCGGAATTGCGGAATGCCTCGGGCCCAGGCGGATGGCGGAGAGCGAGATTGAAGATCGGTACAAGGATATTGCCTTCGCCGTGCAGGACGCCTGCGAAGAGGCCATGCTGGCGGTCGTGGGTCTGGCCGTCAAGAGAACTCGCTGCCGCAACCTTTGCCTGGCGGGGGGAGTGGCGCTTAACTCGAAGGCGAACGGAAGAATCCAGGCCTCGGGCCTGGTGGAGCAACTGTTTATTCAGCCTGCAGCCTCGGATGACGGGGTGGCCTTGGGCGCAGCCCTGGCCCCCTATCTCGAGACGGGCGAACGCTTGCCGCTGAAGGCCATGAGGCAGGTTTACCTGGGCGCCGCTTACGAAGATTCAGAAATCGAAAAAGTCCTGCGCACCTACAAGCTTCGCTACACCCTACTTGACAACGTAGCGAGCACAACTGCCGATTTGCTGGCCGAGGGGAAAATCATCGGATGGTTTCAGGGCCGGATGGAATTTGGTCCCCGAGCGCTGGGCAGCCGGTCGATTCTGGCGGACCCGCGCGACCCAGAAATGAACGCCAAGGTCAACAACGCGGTGAAATTCCGCGAGTGGTGGCGTCCCTTTGCACCTTCTATCCTGGCGGAATCGGCCAGCGAGTACCTGGAAAACGCTTCCGAGTCGCCGTTTATGATCCTGACGTTTCCAGTCAAACAGGACAAACGTAGCGTCATCCCGTCGGTGACGCACGTCGATGGCAGTGCGCGCCCTCAGACCGTGGATCAGCAAGTGAACCCGCTGTATTGGCGAGTAATCGAAGAATTTCGCCGGCGCACCGGGGTAGCGGTGATTATGAATACCTCCTTTAACCTGCGCGGGGAGCCGATCGTCGCGTCCCCAACCGATGCCGTCCGCACCTTCTTCAGCTCGGGGATGGATGCTTTGGTGATCGGCAGCTACTTGGTTGAGAAGTAAACCGAGATGGTCGGTAGTCCGTTGTCCGTTGCAAAAGCCAGAGAACAAGAGTCAACGAGCTACTGACAACTGGCCGCTGACTTCTGACTCCTGGCTTCTTACCTTATGATTGCATTTCTGGGCCGACGCGATATTCCTACAGATGGGGTAGAGGAGTACTGCAAACACCTGAGAGAGGCTCTCAAGAAGAATGGCTATGAACTGAAGTTGGCACGGGTGCCCTGGACGGAACTGGGATGGATTCGGGCGCTCGGTTGGCTCTGGCGTGAGAGCGGTGATCGGCAGGGGCAATGGACGCTGGTTCAGTATACGGCCCTGAGCTGGTCGCGGCACGGATTTTCACTGAGGTTTCTGGCCGTTCTATGGGTTTTGAGAAAGCGGCGTGCGCGCCTCGCGGTCGTCTTCCATGACGCAGAACCTTACCGCGGCACGAGGGCAGTGGATCGAATACGGCGCGCCTGCCAACTTTGGGTGATGAGGACATCGTACCGGTGGGCACACAGGTCCATAGTCACGGTTCCCCTAGTTGGCATCCCCTTCCTTCCGCCCAACCCAACTAAGGCCGCGGTGGTCCCCGTGGGGGCAAACATTCCCGCTACCTCGCAAAACGGTGATCGCAAAACGAGCAGATCGAAAACCGTAGCGGTATTCGGAGTCACCGGAGGCGGAACTGTAGGCACGGAAATTGCCGATATTGCGTATTGCATGGATCAGGTATCTCGTCGCTTCGAGCGGCCGCAGTTGGTGCTCATGGGCCGCGGCTCGAGAGAGGCTGAGGGAAGGCTGCGGCAAGCGCTTAACGGGGCGCCCGTGGATATTGTCGCGCTGGGACTGCTTCCTCCGGAGGCGGTTTCGCGAACTCTACAGACCTCGGATGCGTTGCTCTTCGTTCGCGGACCTATCTCCACGAAGAAGGGGAGCGCTATTGCGGGCATCGCTTGCGGGCTCCCGGTGGTCGGGTACTCAGGCCCTCACACCGGACCGCCTCTGACCAATGCGGGAGTTATGCTGGCCCCCGAGGGGGACCCGCAGAAACTCTCCGAAGCTTTAATACGCGTCCTCGGCGAGGAGCAACTTTGGCAGGAGCTGCATCGGCGAAGCCTGAATGCGCAGCAGCGACACTTCTCGTGGAGCGCCGTGGCCGAACGCCTGATGAGTGTTTTGAGCGATGAGTGAACGAAAGTATCGAGTCCTTTTGGTTTGTTCGCATGTGGTGCAATACATCGCGCCCTTGTTCCGCCAGATGGCACAACATCCGAAGCTGGACATGCAGGTGGCTTATTGTAGTCTGCAAGGCGCGAAACCAATGCTCGACCGGGAATTCGGGGTCGAGGTGGCGTGGGACCTGCCGCTTCTCGAAGGCTACCCGTGGGTCGAGCTCCCCAACCGGTCTCCCCGGCCGGGACTGGGCCGCTTTTTCGGGTTAGTGAATCCGGGTCTATGGAAACTGGTGCGGACGGGCAGGTTTGATGTGGTGGTCAGCTACACCGGTTACGCCTATTTGACCTTTTGGATTCTTGTGGCCGCAGCAAAATTAACCCGCGTACCGTTGCTATCGAGTACGGACGCTTACAATCTGGGCGGCGTAAATCCAAGGGGTTGGAAGTCTTTGCTGAAGCGGCTCTGCCTGCCGTTCGTTTACCGTCTCTACGACGTTGTCGTGGCCCCCTCCCACGCCACGGTTCGCTTTGTTGAGTCGTTAGGTATCCCGAAGGAACGCATCCTGTTTACGCCGGGCGGCTTCGACAGCGAGTGGTGGGCCCACGAGGCTGACAGGTCTGATAGGCGCGGGACACGCGCACGATGGGGAGTCCCCGAGAAGTCGCCTACGTTAATTTTCTGCGCCAAGCTTCAACCCTGGAAACGTCCGCAAGATGTGCTCCGTGCGTTCGCAAAAGCAGGCGCGGTGGAGTCCTGCCTGATTTTCGCCGGGGATGGACCGTTGCGGCCTGAACTCGAAACCGAAGCGAAGACGCTGGGCGTTTCGAAGCACGTAGTATTTCTTGGGTTTGTGAACCAAACGCAGCTACCAGCGCTCTACAGAGCTGCTGATCTTTTCGTGCTTCCTTCCGGGTACGATGGCTGCCCGCTGGTGGTTTGCGAAGCTATGGCTTGCGGATGTCCTGTGGTTCTGAGCGATGCCATTCCCGGCCGGTTCGAGTTGGTGCGTCACGGCGAGACCGGCCTCATCTATCCATGCGGCAACGTGGATGCCCTGGCCTCCGTTCTTCGCGAGGCTCTCGAAAATCCTGAAAAACTGAAAAGGCTCTCGCTATCGGCTGTCCAACGGATGAAGACGTGGTCCGTGCCTGCCTACGTCGAGGGGCTTGTAGACGCCATGGACCAGGCCCTCCGTCTTCAGGGCCGACCTGTAATGGAGCTCCAGGCATGAGACGGCGGCTTCTAGACGCGATGCAGCGTTCCCGATTTGCAATGTGTGATACCCGCTCCGGCCGGGTCGGCCTGAGGAGGTAAACGGCGACGAGAGTTCTCATCTATAGCCACGGCTTTGCCCCGAGGGTAGGTGGCGTCGAGACCTACGTGATGCTGTTGGCGCAAGGGCTGACGGAGCGCGCTGTCCGGGTGACGCTGGTTACGAAGACTCCAGCAGGCGGTATGGATGACACGAGGCTGCCGTTCCGCATTGTCCGCCAACCGCGTTTGCCGGTGCTGTGGCGTCTGTTCCGTACCACGGACCTCATCCATCTGGCGGGTCCATGTCTACTCCCGATGTTGATGGGATTAGCCTGTCGGAAGCCGTTGGTACTCGAGCATCACGGCTATCAGGCAGTATGCCCAAACGGGTTGCTACTCTATGAACCGACCAAGACAGTGTGCCCAGACCACTTCATGGCGCATCGTTACCACAAGTGCTTAAAGTGTAATGCAAGCACCATGCCCTGGACCAAGAGTGTTCTCGACGTCTCGCTCGTTTTGCTTCGCCGCTGGGCCTGCCAACGGGCGGCGGTGAATCTGCCGATATCCCAGCATGTGAGCAGTCGCATTCGTCTTTCGCGGTCGAAGGTCATCTACTACGGAATTATGGATCCCATGGGGGGCCGAAGCGCTTCCACCGGAGACCGAACAGCACCTTCGATCCCGACCCCTATGACCTACGCTTACGTGGGCAGGCTGGTGAGTGAGAAGGGATTGCCGATTCTGCTTCTTGCGGCGAGCCAACTTCTCGAGCAGGGCTACAACTTCCGATTGAAGATGATAGGCGACGGCCCGGAACGAGCGAACTTGGAAACAATGGTGGCTGGCTTCGGGCTTCAGAGCTGCGTCGGCTTCACGGGCCAGCTTCAGGGAGATGCACTGCACCGCGCGCTCGAAGAGGTCTCCGTGGTGGTGATGCCTTCGCTGTGGGAGGAAACTGCAGGACTGGCGGCGATTGAGCAAATGATGCGCGGGCGGATGGTGATTGCGTCGAACATCGGTGGCTTGGGCGAGGTGGTGGACGGCGTCGGGCTGAAGTTCGCGCCGGGCGACGCGGCCGGCTTGGCATCGTGCCTGCGTCGCGTGCTGGATGACCCCGGCTTGGTCGAAGTCTTGGGCAGAAAGGCGAGGCAGCGAGCACTCGAGCTTTTCTTGCAACAGCGGATGGTCGCGGAGCATTTGGCTCTCTATCGTGAACTGCTCGGAGACTCGAGCCCACCATCAATATTTGCGAGCGAGGAAGCATGATTCACAATCGGATTGGGTTTAGCGACGAACGGACTGAATCGAGAGTGTCCTTGCTGAAGCAAAGGACAATCGCTGGCCTGCACGATTTCGTGGCGGACAAAGTGTTGCGGCGCTGCTCCCCAGCAGGCGGGCCAGCCCTTGACCTCGGCGCCGGCAGCGGGGCGCTGGCCGTCCGCTTACGAGGATTGGGCTGGGAGGTGCTGGCGGCCGATATCAATATGCCGGAATACAAGGCGGACGTGCCGTTCGTCGAACTCAATCTGAACCAGCCGGATTTTGCCGCGCAGCTTGGGGAGAGGAAGTTCGGTTTGGTCACCGCCTTCGAAGTGATCGAACACGTCGAAAGTCCGATTGGATTTCTCCGCAATGTAGGCCGCCTGCTTAAACCGACAGGGCTGGCTGTTCTCACCACGCCCAACGTGGACAACGCTCCGGCCCGGTTGAAGTTTTTGCTGACCGGCAAGCTGCGCATGATGGATGAAAACAGCGATTTGACTCACATTTCACCTATCTTTTGGGACTTATTTCAACGCCAGTATCTCCAGAGGGTAGGCTTGACTCTTATGGAACGCCATGTCTATCCGACGAATGGCTACAAAGTGACCCGGCCGCGCTATGCGTGGGCAGTACGGGCATTAGGATGGCTCCTCGCAGGGGACTGCCTGGAGGGCGACAATCACGTCTTTGTTCTCCAACCGCGGAGCTAGCAGGGAACGTATGTTTGGGACTCGAGCGCAGCTTCAAAACGGCCGCGTAAAACCGCTGCTTCTTTTCTATTTAGTCCTCGCCGCGGTCATTTGGCTGGCGCGCGGCTGGATCCTGGCAGGAAGTTTCCAAAATGTGGTCCTGGTGCTCCTGGGGTTGGCGGTGTTCGGCATCACGGGAGTGATTCTCGGGAACTGGCGTACCGGGGTGTATTTCTTCCTGGCATGGCTGCTGTTTGAGGACCTGGCTCGTAAATTCCTGGGTAATGGCACGGCCCTGTTCTTCGGAAAGGACGCGCTGGTGGCAATGGTGTACCTGTCCTTATTGAAGGCCAGGTCGCTCGAGAAGGTAGTCACCTTTCGCCCCCCCTTTCTGCTTCCGCTCGGTCTGTTTATTCTGCTCGGGATTGCCCAAGTCTTCAATTCCGGGTCGCCGAGCATCCTGTACGGGATACTCGGCATGAAGCTGTATTTTTATTACATTCCGCTGCTGTTTGTAGGCTATGCAATGCTGCGCGATGAGGCGGACCTGCGCCGCTTCCTGGCGATCAATATGGGGTTAGCCGGGCTGATTGCGTTGCTGGGCATCGTTCAATCGGTCGTGGGGCAGAGTTTCCTCAGCCCCAAGACACTGGACCCCGACCTGGAACTACTGGGCAATTTGACGCGATACTCACCCTCAGGTGCGGCGGTGTCACGCCCCACCTCCGTGTTCGTGAGTGACGGCCGGTTCGCCCATTACCTCATCCTCACGTTTATCATCGGAGCAGGGGCAGCCGGGTACCTGCTTCTGCGGACCAAACGGGGCCGCAAACTAGTTTTCGCCTCCCTGGCGCTGGTAGGCTTGGCAGGGATGATGAGCGGTTCGCGAGGGTGTGCGTCATACATCGCCATCAGCGCCCTCGTTCTCTCTGCCGGCCTACTGTGGGGCGCTCCGCCTCGGGCTGCCGAGACCTACCGGCTGTTTAAGGCGATCCGCCGGACCGCTATCGTCATAGCGCTCAGCTTGGCCTTAGGAGCGGTGCTTTTTCCCCAGGCCATCGGAGCGCGTTGGAGCCTTTACGTCGAAACCCTTGATCCCAGAAGTTCCAACTACGAGGTTCCCTACCGAGCCTGGGATTATCCCGTACACAACCTTCTGTTGGCCCTTACGGATCCCGATTGGTTGATTGGGCACGGAATTGGGACACAGTCGCTGGGAGTACAGTACGTGGCGCGGCTGACGGGGGCGGCTGCAAACGCCGCCTTGCCCAGGTTTTGGGTCGAGGAAGGATACGGAACCATGATCACCGAGTTCGGAATCCTGGGGCCGATTCTCTGGCTGGGCTGGACTTTGAGCTTTATCTACGCGGGATGGAAAGCAGCGCTGCGCGTGAAAGGGACGGCGACCTTTCCTGTGGCGCTTTCCATCTTGTGGTTTGGATTTCTGCTTCTGTTCCCCATCACCTTTGCAGGTATATCTCCGTATCAGAACTTCGTCCTGAACGCTTACTTTTGGCTTCTGGCGGGTGTTCTGTTCCGGCTGCCGACACTGACTATGCAGCATCCTCTTCAGGCAGCGAACAGCATCCGCTCCAGCTAATGGAAAACCGACCACGCATTGCCGTCATATCACCGTTCTTGGACAAGCAGCATGGGACAGAGCGTTGTGTGGCGGAGCAGGTCGAGCGATTGGCGCGGGATTACGATGTCCATGTCTACAGTAACCAGGTAGACGATGTGGATCCCAGTTGTATGGTCTGGCACCGGGTTCCGGCACTGCCGGGACCACATCTGTTCGCGTATTGCTGGTGGTTCACTGCCAATCACTTGTGGCGATGGTGGCACCGGCGCTTCCGCGGCATTCGGTTCGATTTGACTTACACGCCCGGAATCAACTGCCTGGATGCCGACGTCATTTCGGTGCACGTCGTTTTTTCGCAGCTCTACCGCGAGGTGAGAGACGGACTGAGTCTCCGTCTCAACCCTGTGTCGAGTTGGACTCGGTTAGTCCATCGGCGTCTCTACTACCAGCTTATTATGCAGTTGGAGCGCTCTATTTATAGCCGCAAGAGGATTCTGCTGACCGCTGTGTCTTGCAAGACAGCCGAGAGTTTGGCACGTTATGGCAGAAGTGAGACTCCTGTAATTTATCAGGGTGTAAGTTTAGATCGGTTCAATCCCGAAAATCGGCGACAATTGCGAGACCAAAGCCGGAGACTCTTAGGATTACCCGAGTCCACACTCTGCCTGCTCTTGGTTGGAAACGGCTGGAAGAACAAAGGCCTGGACAGCTTATTGGAGGCCTTAGGGTCGATCCAATCAGTAAACTTCCGGCTACTCGTAGTTGGCCATGATGGTCCCGCCCCTTATCGGACCGCGCTCAGGCGCCATGGTATTGAGCAGTGGGTGGCTTTTCTTCCGCCGCGCCCTGACGTGGAGTTTTATTACTCTGCAGCGGACGCTTACGTGAGTCCAGCGCTGGAAGATTCGTTCGGGTTGCCGCCCTTGGAGGCGATGGCCTGCGGGCTACCCGTAATCGTGAGTAGTCGAGCTGGAGTCAGCGAAGTCGTTACGGACGGGGTGGATGGGCTCGTGCTGAACGACCCAAACGATGTCGCTTCCCTGGCCACACTGATTTCCCAGTTGCACAAGAATCCCGCCTTGCGGCAGACCATGGGCGAAAACGCGGCGACAACAGCCCGTCGTTACACCTGGGAACGTAACGCTGAGCAGTTGGGCCAACTGTTTCAAGAGGCCCTTGGACGCAAAGAAGTCGAGAGGCGAAAGTTGAAAGTCGAAGTTGGAGGTTAAACTCTTGAGTCTTGAGTTTTGACTCTCGACTGGTCTTCTGTGGTAAGGCGTGATGCAATGAAGGTACTCGTGCTCGCCCCGCCTCTTGCGAGAGCGGGAGGAATCCAACGCTACACCGCAACCCTGATTCGGGCGGTCAAAGACCTGTTGGGAGACGAAAGCGTGCGCTGCGTCGCGATGCCCGAAGTTCCGGATCGAAATCGGCACGGTCGATTCTCGACGGGACTAAAGCTAGGTTACGGTTGGAGGGCAGCAAGGGAAGCAATTCGATGGAGGCCCGACCTGATCATCTGCACCCATCTTGCGTTGGGGCCGATCGGGCGGTTACTGGCAAACCTCCATCGCCGGCCGTACTGGATTGTCGTGCACGGCATCGAGGCATGGGGCTTGCTCCCGTGGTGGAAGCGCGCCGCCTTGCGCCGGGCCGATCGCGTCATCGTCACGTGCGCTTTCAATCGTGAGCAGGTCGTGAAACGACACCAGATCGATGAGGAACGCATAGCGAGTCTGCCCTGCACGCTGGATGAGACTTTATTGAACGTCGAACCTGCGGGGGAGAGCCTACTTCGCTACTTGCCCGACGATCGACGCGTGGTCCTGACTGTGGGGCGCATGGCAGCGGGTGAACGCTACAAGGGGCACGAAGTCGTTCTCCGAGCCCTGCCTTCCGTAGTGGCCAAAATACCAAGTGTCACCTATGTCGTTGTTGGAGACGGCGACGACCGGCCCCGGCTGGAAGCGCTGGCCCAACTGTTGGGACTTACAGACCACGTGGTCTTTACGGGCGAGATGAGCGAGTCCGAGTTGGCCGCCTCTTACCACCGAAGTGAGATTTTCGCCTTGCCGGCTCGAACCGTAATCGACGACCACAACCCGAAGGGCGAGGGTTTCGGGATCGTTTTTCTGGAGGCAATGGCGTTTGGCAAGCCGGTTATCGGGCCTCGTCACGGCGCGCCGGCAGAACTGATTCAACAAGGCAAGACCGGCCTTCTGGTAGATCCCGAGGACGCCACGTCAGTGGCAGAAGCGCTGCTCAGCCTATTCAGCGACCGAGAGGCTGCTCGCGAGATGGGAAAGGCCGGGAGCGATTGGGTGCGGAGACATTATTCTTACGGATCTTTACGCGAGAAGTTGCGGCAGATACTTGATGGCCAGGTTGAGGGAAGCCAACCCGTTCGTTCGTCAATTAAGGGCTCTAGATGGATGAAGGCAGAAATACTCTTGGAAGCTCTGTTTGTGCTCTGGGTCATTGTTGTCAATGTACTGTACTACGCCCAATTCAAAGATCTGCTCATTTCACGCTTAGCACAATTCGTCTATCGATGGCGTTAATCGCAGCGGTCGCGAATTTGTTTAAGGTCGCTATCCTGGCTTGGCTGGCCATTGCCTGCGGCACTCGCATGCTCAAGCGGCTTGGTCTGTCCACTGACGGAGGTCTAGAAGAAGCATTGTACGCGGCAGGCCTATTCATTGCTGCGCTTGAGGTCGCGCTATTCGTCATGGCGAGTCTTGGCTGGCTGCGCCAAGCAGTAGTTCTAGCCATGCTCGGGGGAGCGGCGCTGCTGTCCTGGGAAGGGTGGCTGCAGTTGCCCAAACTCTGTAGGGCCTTTGTCGGCCAACTTCGGACAGCCGAGCCATCACGCCTCATGTTTGCGCTGTTTACCCTTGTGCTGGTTTGTCTCGCTATTGATGCACTGATGGCCATGGCTCCCCTAACTGGCTCGGATGCGATGCACTACCACTTCACAGTGCCGATGCTCGGCGTCGGTAAGCGGCTGGAGCCGATTTTCTGGCTTGCCAACAGTTTCTTGGTGGGGCAGGGGCATCTCCTGATTGCGCTGGGCATGGCTCTAGGCAGCGACAGGATTTCTTTGGGATTGATTTACCTTGGCGGGGTCTTGACTGCCGCCTCCGTTTATGTGCTCACTCGCAAGCTGGTGTCATCCGAACGATGGGCGTGGGTTGCGACTCTTGCATTCCTTTTGACGCCAATGGTGTACTGGCAAATGAGCACGTCGGGCTCCCCTGATATCTGGATGGCTTTCTACACAACGCTCGTAGTTTTGGCGGCCGCGCGGGGCGTCGAAAGCGGAAGAAGACACTGGTGGTCCGTTGCCGGCATTTTCGCTGGCGCGGTCGCGGGCGCTAAGTACACAGGCTGGGTCGTGCCCCTTGCGCTCCTAGCCTGTTGCTTTCTTGCGCTGCGCTCTTGGAAGTGGACGGCTCTGTGCGGACTCTGGAGCCTGCCAACGGGGATCCTCCCGCTAGTGCGTAATGTGTCGTGGACGGGCGATCCGTTCTTCCCATTTCTGACTCACTGGCTGTACCCGGCGAGAGTTAACGCCTATGCGTTCCGCGCGATGATTGCGGACACACATGCTGGCGGTTTCGACCACAGCCTCGCGGGGGTGATCTCGTACCCCTTCGCCCTCGCCTTAAGGGGGAATACATTTGGTGTTGGCCACTACTTCGGCCCGCTGGTCCTGGCGTTCGCTCCGCTGATAATTCTTTCATTTCGCCGAGGATTCCTGCCATGGGCTGCGGCAGGGATGTGGGCTGCGGTGTTGCTATCAAATGCGGTGACCTGTCAGATGGCGCGGTTCCTGCTGCCGGCATTTCCGCTCGCGGTCGCGCTTGTCTTCACTGGTGTGGCTGAAAGTTTCCGTAGGAGATGGAGGATCGTGCAAGTGGGTTGCTGGGGAACTCTCCTGCTGTTCGTTCTGTTTGGCTTGGGCTCGGAGGCGCTGTACGCCAAAGATTTCCTTCCCGTTGTCCTAGGACTCGAGAAGCAGGAGGCTTTCCTCGAGCGAATGGCTCCAGACTATCCTGCGGCCGCGTTCATCAATCGCTCTTTAGACGGACGAGGTAAGGTGATGGTTTTCTTCCGCCATCTTTACTATATTAAGCCACCTTTCATTGAAGGCCGCCCAGAGAACTCATGGTTGATGGATCCCGACCGTATTGCAGAGCCCCAAAAGCTACTTGACTTCCTTCATCGAGAACACGTCCGGTGGGTTGTGAAATCTCCGGATTATCCGGAGGCTTTTGCAGCGGCCTTTCAGGCTCTCGAGGACGAGGGCAAGCTGCGGCCTGTATATTCAACCGACATCTCGACGTTTACAGGCTTCCGGATTTACGGCCAGAGGGTGCAGAACCGGTTAGTGATTTTGGAAGTAGCTTCAGCAGCCTGAGCGGGGTTATGCGAATCCTGAAAGTGACTCAAGCCTACTACCCTTTTATGGACCGAGGTGGGCCTGCGGTTAAAGTTCGTTCTATCGCCCGAGTGCTGGCCGAGCAAGGGCACGAGGTGACGGTGCTGACGGCCGATCTGGGATTCGGACCCGTGGAGATCGCCGACGCTGCGGCACATCGCAACGGCCAGGGCTGGCATAGCGACTTGGACGGCGTGAGGGCGATCTATCTTGCCACGCGAGGCCGCTACCGAAATCTGACGGTGAACCCCGCCGTCGTAGGTTTTTGCCGACGGCGGCTGAAGGAGTTCGAAATCGTCCACGTTTACGGCCTTTATGACGTGCTGGGCCCTGTGGTGGCGCGATATTGCCGGCAATTCGGGATACCCTACTTTGTCGAGCCCTTGGGAATGACTCGCCCGATCGATCGGGGATTCTTGCTCAAGAAGGTGTGGAGCCGCTTGGTAAACGGCTACCTCCAGGAGGCAAGCCGAATAATCGCGACGTCGGAGCAGGAGAGGGCGGAACTGCTTGGAGACGGCTTCCCGCCCGACCGGGTACTACTGCGATACAACGGGATCGATCAGGAGGATTTCCGCACGCTTCCGCCGCCCGGCACGTTTCGCAAAAAAGCAGGAATTCGTGACGACGAGCGCTTCATTGTCTTCTTGGGAAGGCTGATTCCGCGCAAGGGCGCCGACCTTCTGATCAAAACGCTGCCGCACCTGGACGGCGGGAAGACTAAGCTCGTTATCGCCGGCCCGGAAGCCGAAAGCGGGTATCTGGCATTGCTGCGTGCGAAGGCTCGGGAGGCGGGCGTCGAGGATCGAGTTTTGTTCACTGGGCCGCTTTATGGCGACGACAAGAAAGCCGCCTTAGTTGACGCGGCTGTATTTGCGCTTCCGTCCCGGAATGAGAATTTCGGCAATGCGGCAGCGGAAGCGATTGCCTGCGGAACTCCCGTTATTGTCTCCGACCGGTGTGGGATCGCTTCTTTAATCGATCAGCGAGCCGGACTGGTGACTTCTTATGACTCAGGAGCGGTCGCCCGAACTGTGAACGGCTTATTCGAAAACCCGGCTCTGTATCAGCGGCTCAAGGCTGGGTGCCCGCAAGTAGCTGACGAGATTTCGTGGGAGAAGCTGGTTGCCGGAATGGAGCGTTCCTACAAAGAGGCAATTGCCCAGTTCTCGCAACGGCCATCAGGCCTCGCAGCAACGTACGAGAACAGGACGCGCTGAATGTTGGACGGCCGCGCAACAAGGATAACTGTCGAATCGCTAGACTCCCTTTCAGGTCCACGGAAGACCGCACGAATCGACCATCAGTGGCAATTTGACTTGGTCCGGCATGCCAACAGCGCCCTTGTGATCGCCGCGTTTGCCTTATTAGTCTACGGGTTGGCCTGGAACTACTCCACTCATACCTTTTTGAAAGGGTTTGCCGACGCCATCGTCCCTTTGGAAGGCTCGCCCCAGGAGAAGACAGAGGCTTTGCTGGATTGGTTTCGCCACGAGCCTGAACGGATCAGTACTCCTCTCGCAGGGTCGGAGAGCCTCCGCGACCGCGATCCGGTAAACATCGTTCAGAACAGGCGCTTGCTCAAGATCTGCGGATCGGCAACGAACGCCTTCATGAACCTGGCGGACGTCGTCGGCCTGAGGACGCGGCGTTTGCTGCTGCTCGCGCGGTCCGGCGGCGCCATGCACGTCGTTGCCGAGGTGCAATGGGGTAAGCAGTGGGTGGTGGTCGATCCTCAGCAGGCACATGTGTTCAAAGACCGTTCGGGACGCGCTCTGACCAAGGGAGAGTTGCGCGATCCCGGCGTCTTCCAGGACGCGATTAGCCGAATACCGGGTTACAGCCCAACATACACCTTTGAGCGCACCGCGCATCTTCGATTGGAGCGCATCCCGCTGCTGGGCAATCCGCTGCGACGAACGCTCGACCATCTCTCGCCGGGTTGGGAGGAAGCTGTGGATTGGGGTTACTTCCCGGAGAACCCCTCGCTCTGGCCAATAATTGTTTCTTTGCCGCTGCTCTTGTTGGGCATTCTGATTCGTTTGATTCTGGAGAGGCACCGCTCCGCTCCGCAGATTTCACCGATTACGCACACTATTCCTTAACTCAATCTGCGAGATCTGCATAATCTCTGGATCATAGATCGGCATAACGCATGTGTGGAATCTGTGGTGTGGTAGGCGTCACCGACCCTGAGTCGGCGCAGAGCGTTGTCCAGTGCATGATGGGGCAAATGCAGCATCGCGGGCCGGACGACGAGGGCCTATTTGCGGATGAATCAGTGGCCCTGGGTATGCGGCGGCTCAGCATCATCGACCTCGGCGGCGGTCACCAGCCGGTATTCAATGAAGATGGAACCGCCGCAGTAGTGTTCAACGGAGAAATTTACAACTTCCACGAGCTTCGGCATACGCTCGAGTCCCGCGGGCACGCCTTCCGGACGGCCAGCGACACGGAGGTGATCGTCCACTCCTATGAGGAATGGGGAGAGGATTGCGTGGACCACCTCGAAGGGATGTTTGCCTTTGCCCTGGCGGAGACGTCGAAGTCGACTCGACGGGGTAATCCCCGGGTCCTGCTCGCCCGCGATCGGCTGGGCATCAAGCCGCTCTACTATGCCCTCGCCGATGGTGCACTGTTTTTCGCTTCCGAAGTCAGGTCCCTTTTGGCTTCCGGCCAGATCGAACCTCGGCTTTCGCAGCCCGCGCTGCGCAGTTACCTGCTCTTTGGCTCGGTCGTGGAGCCCATGACCTTAGTTGAAGGCGTGTATTCTTTGCCGCCTGGCCATCGCATTGTGATTTCGGCAGCCAGCCGCCACCCGAAGATTCAGCCCGAGTCCTATTGGGACTTCGCAGATTCGGCGCGGCCGGCTTCCGACCACAAGTGGACGGACCGAAGCTCGGCGGCGGCCTTCCTGCGGTCGCTCCTCGAAGAGACGGTCGAGTCGCATTTGATTGCGGACGTGCCGGTGGGGGTGTTCTTGAGCAGCGGCATCGATTCGACTGCGCTGGTCGCGCTCGCGGCGCAGAAAAAAGCGGCTGTACACACCGTAACCGTGGTTTTTCGGGAGCACGAATTCAACGAGGCTGAACTGGCTCGGCGCACCGCGCAGCGCTTCCGGACCAGCCACCAGGAGCTGGCACTGACGGGCGGCGACATGCTGGCGCGGCTGGGCGAGGCGGTCAGCGCTTTGGACCAGCCCAGCATGGACGGTATCAACAGTTACTTCGTCTCTTGGGCTGCGCGGCAGGCGGGCCTTAAGGTGGCGCTCTCCGGCCTCGGTGGTGACGAGCTGTTCGGAGGGTATAGTACATTCCGCTCGACCCCGGAAGCGCAGTCGGTGGCGGCTCTGGCTCGAAGAGTGCCGGGTGGCATCCGGTCCGTGCTAGCCACGGCGGCGGAGAGGGTTTCCAAACATTTGAACGGAAAAGACGCTCACCGTAAGATGGCGGCACTATGGCGTGACCCCAATTTTCTCCCGCATCCTTATTTCTATACCCGGCTTCTTTTCACCCCGGCACAGGTGCTGGGGCTGTTAAATTGCAACGGTGTTGTCGCTCCTGAGCCCTGGCAGGATTGGCTGGCGCAGATCGCCCGGGAGTCCGAGCCGCTTGATGATTTCACCTCCGTTTCTTGTCTCGAATCCCGATCGTACATGGCCAATACTTTGCTACGCGACACTGACGCCATGAGCATGGCGCACTCGCTTGAGGTGCGTGTGCCATTCCTGGACCACCCCTTGGTTGAGTTTGTATCAAGACTGCCCGGACGGGTAAAGTCCGCCGACGGCGTGCCCAAGTCGCTGCTGGTGGAAGCGATGGGGGACCTGCTGCCCGCTGAAGTCGTCTCCCAGCGGAAGCGTACCTTCACCCTTCCCTGGGAGCATTGGCTCCGGGGCCCGCTCAGAGAGGAACTGACATCGGAGTTCAATGCTATCGCCCCATCATTAGCCGCGTGCCTCGACGCCCAGGCGGTCAGGCACGTGTGGAGAAGTTTCCTCGAGGGACACATCAGCTGGTCGCGCGTGTGGAGTCTGTTTGTTTTGAACAAATGGGCCCAGCGGCACTTGACGAATTGATCTGCGCTTTGCTTTTGAATCCAGAATCGAAACTCGAATGAACATTCTCGGCATCAACGCTTATCACGCCAATGCGTCGGCCGCGCTAGTGTGCGACGGACAGTTAGTAACCGCCGTCGAGGAAGAGCGCTTCAACCGCGTGAAATATGCAGCCGGCTTCCCCGCAAACGCCATTCGCCACTGTCTCGCCGAAGCGGGCTTGACCATTGGGGAAATTGATCACGTCGCCATTCCACGGAATCCCTGGGCGCGCATGGGAACGAAGCTGTTTTACGCTGTACGCATGCCCCGCTTCGCTCTGGAACGCTCCAGGGTGCTGGCGCGTTTCTCCGACATGCACGAAGACCTTGCCCGGACTTGCGACGTCTCTCCGGGAACGATCCGCGCTCGATTTCATCGCGTCGAGCACCACGTCGCGCACCTGGCCAGCGCTTTCTTTGTCTCGCCCTTCGATCAGGCGGCAGTACTTTCCACCGACGGCCTCGGCGATTTCGCCAGTACCATGTGGGCGACGGGAGAAGGCAATCGTCTCAAAGTGCACGGAGCGGTCGCGTTTCCCCACTCCTTGGGTCTCTATTACACGGCGATTAGCCAATACCTTGGGTTCTGGAAGTTTGGGGACGAGTACAAGGTGATGGGGCTGGCGGCCTATGGCGAACCCGCCTATCAAAGCGAGTTTCGCCGCATCGTCAGGACTGGGAACGGCAAGGGGTTCTGCCTCGGGCTTGACTACTTCTGCCACCACCGAACGGGACCGATGATGACCTGGCCGGACAGCGCCAAGACTCCCGAGCTGGGCCGGCTCTTTTCAGCTTACCTCGAGGAGCGGCTGGGGAAGACGCGGACTTCGGCGGAGCCGGTTGGAAAGAAGCATAAAGATATCGCCGCGTCTCTGCAGACGGTTCTGGAAGAAGCGTACTTTCGATTGCTGAACTCACTGCGCCAAGAAACAGGCCAGAAGGCGGCGTGCCTTGCCGGGGGCGTGGCCTTCAACTGCGTCGCCAACGGCAAGATCTTCGACCAAACGCCCTTCTCCGAGGTTTATGTACAACCCGCTGCCGGTGATGCCGGACTGTCCGTGGGCGCTGCCTACTATGTTTACCACCAGATTCTCGGGCGTCCCCGGTCATTCGCCATGGATCACGCGTACTGGGGACCCCAATTCACGCCCGTGGCCATCCGGGTGGCCCTGGAAAGCAGCGGGATTAGCGACTCGTTTTCGATTCGAAAGCTCTCAGACGAAGAGTTGGTGCGGCGGACGGCAGAGCACATCGCGGGTGGCAGGATTATCGGATGGTTCCAAGGCAGGGCGGAGTGGGGTCCGCGCGCCTTAGGCAACCGCAGCATACTTGTAGACCCCGGGCGAGCAGAAATGAAGGACGTGCTGAATCAGAGAATCAAGCACCGGGAGCCCTTTCGTCCCTTCGCCCCTTCGATTTTGGAAGAGGCAACTGCACAGTACTTTGAGCGCTCCCATCCCTCGCCTTTCATGAATTTGGCCTATGCGGTGCGACCGGAGAAGCGGGCGGCAATCCCTGCTCCAACCCATGTGGATGGGACCGGCCGGCTCCAAACGGTAAGCCAGCGAACTAACCCCCGCTACTGGGCGCTCATCAAGGAATTCGAAAAGCTCACGGGTGTGCCTGTATTGCTCAACACTTCGTTTAACGAAAACGAGCCGATTGTTTTGAGACCCGAAGAGGCCATTGACTGCTTTCGGCGAACCAAAATGGACGTACTGGTGCTGGGGAATTACCTGATCGAGAAGCCTAACCTATGCGGATCCTCCTCCTGAACGAGTATTTTCCGCCAGATACTGCCGCCACAGCGAAAATGGCGGCAGCCGTGGTGGACGCATTAGCCGAGCGCCATGAAGTTATTGTGCTTTGCGGGCGGCCATCCTACGACCCTTCGGAGCGGCATCCTTTCTATTTCCTGCGCCGCGAAAAGCGCGGCGGGATTCTAGTGGAGCGAGTTGGTTCAACAACGTTTCCCCGGCGCCGAATGCTGCATCGTTTATTGAACTACTTATCCTATGTCCTGCTGGCGATTCCCCGCGCCCTCACGATCCGCTGCGACATGATTCTGGCCATGACGGACCCGCCCTTCGAGGGGATTGTTGGGGCCTTCATAGCCTGGCTGAAGCGGCGGCCGTTCGTTTACAACATCCGAGACCTGTACCCGGAGATGGCGATCGCAGGTGAGATCGTGCGGCCCGCCCGCTGGGTGCAACTATGGGAGAAGCTGCATCGATGGGCGCTCGAACGAGCCGTGCGCGTGATCGTACTGGGTGAGGACACACGCGAACGCATTATCGCCAAAGGGATTGATCCCGAGCGAGTTGTCGTGGTGCGTGACGGCGCCCGAATGCCGGAGGCGATTCCAGCTCGGAATCATCCTGTAACGCTCGAGGTCCGTAGTGGCTACCCGTTTGTGGTGCTGCACGCGGGCAACCTCGGCTTTTACGGCGCGTGGGATACCGTGCTCAAAGCAGCCCGCATGCTAGAGGGAAACGGAGTGGGGTTCGTCTTTGTCGGCGACGGCGCTATGCGCTCCGAAATCGAGGCGTCCACGAACGGCTGCAAGGCCATCCGGTTCCTGCCTTTCCGCCCGCCCGATCAGGTGCCCTATGTGCTTGCCGCCGGCGACCTCCATCTGGTCACGATTCGTCGGGGACTGGAAGGAGTGGTGGTTCCGAGCAAATTGTATCCGATTCTTGCGGCGGGACGCCCGGTGCTGGCCTTGGCACCCGAAGACAGCGACGTTGCGCGAGTGATACGGCAGAGTGGCTGCGGCATAGTAGCGAACCCCGACGACCCAGCTTCGCTGGCTGCAGTGGTCGAGGATCTGGCGCGGGACCACGAGCGGGTGGCGAGAATGAGCACCCGCGCCCGAGCCATTGCCCCGGAATTCTCCCGCGAGCGGGAACTTCGCCGATTTGTTGAAACCATGGAGGCTCTTCACGGAAAATCGGCAGCGAGCCTCAGACTTTAGGAAACATGTCTGTGGGTTTTGACTGCGAACCATCGACCGTTGACTTATGACGGTCGTTCGAGGTGACTGTGCTAACCGGAGTGCTGATCTTTGCTATCGCTTTTACCACTTCATTTGGCTTGACAGGGCCGATACGTCGGCTGGCTCTCCACCTGGGAATGGTTGACCAGCCCAACTCTCGTAAACTGCATCAGAGGCCAATGCCGCTGCTGGGTGGCCTCGCCATATACTGCGGCACGGTCGTTGCAATCATGTTCTCTCTGGAGGGTCAGCCGCGAGGTCAGATTCTCGGCATCCTGGCGAGCGGCACTTTGCTCTTGGTGACAGGCATTCTCGACGATCGCGGAGTGCTTCATCACCAGATCAAGTTGTTCGTGGCTATGCCGCTTGCCGCCTCTACCCTCGTTGCGCTCGGCATCCGGTTTCACATCGCCTCGGAGCTTCTGCCCGTCAGCCGACGTACTGCGACGAGTCTTGATCTTGGCGTCACCTTACTCTGGTTAGTCGGCATCACGGCTGCTTTCAGCATCCTGGACCACATGGACGGCCTCGTTAGTGGCGTCGCCGCCATTGCTTCCCTCTTCTTAACGCTCCTCGCGATCTTGAACGGACAGGTCCTGGTGGCCCCTCTGGGAGCCGCCGTCTTCGGTAGTTCACTGGGTTTCTTGCGCTGGAACTTCAAGCCAGCGAAGATTTTCATGGGTGACGGCGGGGCGATGTTCTTGGGCTTCATGGTATCTATGCTGGGCGTCAAGCTTCGTCTGCCGCAGACACCCCAAACAATTGCCTGGATGATTCCGGTCCTCCTTTTGGCCGTTCCGATCTTCGACACGACATTGGTCACGATTTCCCGGTCGCGCCGTGGGCTCCTTCCGTTTGCCTCACCCGGAAAGGACCATACGGCTCACCGGCTGGCTAATCTTCGTCTCGGGCAGCGAGGAGCGGTGCTCGTCATTTACGGTGCTGGCGTCTTCTTCGGCGTTTTGGCTGTAATGGTTAGCCGACTTTCCTTGCAGCAACCCTTGCTGTTTGGAGCTGTGCTGGCATTGGCTGTTCTGGCGGGCGTAGTGCTACTCGAAAAGGTGCCCTACGAACGCCAGCAAAGAGCAGGCTGAGATGTCGCAAATTGCTAAGCCGGATTGCAGAGCCATGGCCGCATCGAGATGTTGCCCTACGGCAAACTTCGTCAGATTTGCTTTGATCGGTTATTGACCGTGAAGTATACTCGCCGTGCGATAGGGATCTCTTAACAGTTGATTCCCGAGGTGATCGTGACGGATACAAATCGGACTTCAGACAGGGAAATCGGAATCGTGGGAGGATCGGCTGCGGGATTGTTCACTGCATTCCTGCTCGGGCGTGCGGGCAGGAGGGTCAGGGTATTTGAAGGGGCCGAGGATTTCGATCCCAGGCCTCGCACTCTGATCGTGACCAGTCGGATGAACGAGATATTGGGCAAAGTCGGAAAGAGCGCGCTAGTTAACGAGATCCGACGATTTGAGCTGTTCACGGACGGACGCGTGGCCAAGATCGCTCTCCGTCAGCCTGACTTGGTGATCGAGCGCGCCAGGCTAATTCGCGAGTTGGCTCGAGCGGCGCAAGAGAGTGGTGCCGAACTGCAGCTCGGCCGCCGGTTTGTGTCGATGGAGCAGAAGAGAGATGCTTTGGCGCTGCACCTCGAGCGGAGGCGAGACGCCGCGATCGAAGAGGTCCGCGTCGAGACCGCCGTCGGCGCGGACGGCGCCGCCAGCCGAGTGGCTCGAGCTGCAGGCTGGCCGGCCCAAACGACCGTTCCTTTGGTGCAGGCCATCGTCCGCCTGCCTCACGGCATGCCGCCGGACACCACGAGGGTGTGGTTTATCCCAGACGAGACACCGTACTTCTACTGGCTGATACCTGAGTCACCCACCCGGGGCGTGGTTGGCTTGATCGGCGAAGAGGGCCTGCCGATCCGCCAGGCCCTCGAACGCTTTCTCGAAAGACAGCATCTCGATCCTTTGGAATATCAAGCGGCCAGGATTCCCGCTTATTCCAAGTGGATTCCTGTTCGTCGCCGGCTGGCCGGCGGCGATGTGTACCTGGTGGGAGACGCGGCGGGCCACGTCAAGGTCACTACAGTGGGCGGTATCGTAACCGGCTTGCGCGGGGCGCGTGGTGTGGCGGATGCCATTCTGAATGGAGGGCCGGGCCGCAGGCTGCGCGCCCTGCGGCGCGAGCTGGATTTGCATTTGCTGATTCGCAAGGTCATCCACAATTTCACTCAGGCTCACTACTCGCACCTTGTGGATCTCCTGAACGCCCGCACCCACGAAGATCTCGAGGCACACACACGCGATGAGCCCGGTCGAATGCTTTGGCGCCTCTGCCTCCACCAACCGCGCTTTTTGTTACTCGGGCTCCGTGCCTTCCTGAATAGTGAGGTTTTTGCCGGCGGACGCGGCGCCGCGCTGTGATCTTGCCCTGTCTGCGCGTCTCCTACAAACAGGAGTTTTGTCGAGAGGACCGGTGTCCCGCCGTTCGAATTGACATAACTACAGTGTCAATACCGCTGATGAGACTTGTAGGTCAGTGTAGTAAGTGAGATAAGAATCAAAGGTCACTCGAGAGAGCTAGGAAGAACTTCTTGCCTGGACGCGTGAAATTGGGGGGATTATTCTAGCAGCAAACACAACCCCAGGGACTCAGCGGTCGCTCGCAGCTTCGCCTTGATGCATTTCTTTGCCGAAAAGAGCTTGTTCGGCTTCGTGAAGGATACCGTGGGCGATCTGGTGAGCAGTACTGGATGACCCGGAGGAAAGACACTGGTCGATTTCGTGTGGTTACCAATCCAAAAGCGCTAACCGAGTGCTTGGTCCTAAGCATTCATCTGCACGTCATCCTTCCGGAGGATTCGACAGCACGGCCAGTGCAAGAAACTCCTTATTTCGTTGATAACAGTGTAATCGAGGGCGAGGTGATGTTCTTCAAATGATCACCACAATACTGATCCTGTTGATTCTGGTCAGCCTTTGGATCGGGTTTTACCAGATTGTGAAGCAGCAGGGCCGAATACTGCTTCGTCTGGACCAGATCGAGCGCAGTGCGCAAGCGGCGGAAATCAAGCCGGAGAAGCCAGTTGAGGAAGCTGAGCCGGTCGGACTGCCCCTTGAAACGGTTTTCCCCGCGTTTAGTTTTCCCGACGCTTCGGGGAAGACGGTCGCCCTCGGAGAGTTTCGCGGCAAGCGCGTTTTACTGGTACATTGGAATTTTCAGTGCGGGTTTTGCGGCTCAATCTCGCCGGAGTTAACGCGCCTGGAAGCTGCTTTCGAAAAGCAGAGCGTTCAGTTGGTGCTCTTGGCTTCCGGTGACGCCCAATCAAACCGTGACGAGGCCGCCAAACACGGCCTGAGGTGCCCCGTCCTCCTGAGGAGCGGCCGGGAGATAGCCGGGCCCTTTGAGCACGAGGGCACGCCGGTAGCGTATCTGCTAGATGCGGACGGGCGCGTGGCTGCGCCAGTGGCACGGGGCAAAGACCGGGTTCTCTCCTTGGCTCTGGATCTGGCCGGCGAAAAGACCGGTGTCCCCTCCTCGGACGAGCTTCGCTCTCAGCTCGGAACCGATTTCCCCGCCTTCCAATTTCCAGATCTCCAGGGTGGAATGGTGGCGCTGGGTGACTTTCGCGGCCACCGCGTTCTGCTCCTCCATTGGAATTTCGACTGCGGATTTTGCAGCGCCCTCGCACCTGAGTTGGCCCGCTTTGAGGCCAGGCTCGAAGAAAGGAATGTCCGGTTGGTGCTCCTGGCCAAAGGCGAGGCCGAATCGAACCGCGAGCGGGCGGCCGCCCTCGGTCTCACGTGTCGCATTCTCCTGTTGCAGGGCCGCGAGAAACCACAGCCTTTCGAGCACCGGGGGACGCCTGTGGCTTATCTCTTGGATGAGGAAGGCCGGATTGCCGCGCCCTTCGCAAGTGGTCGGGACGAGGTCCTTGCTTTGGCTCGACAGGCGGCTGGCAATGAGGCTGGCGCACCCCAATCTGAGGTGGCGGAATCCCGGGGCATCGACCTTTCCGGGCGGCCTCCGCAGGCCCAGACACTTGAACGTCATCGCGTAAAGCTGCCGGGATTCATAGTCAGAGGGGAAATCGGGCTGGGGGACGTCATCAAACGCATGACCTCGGCGATCGGGATTAAGCCCTGCGTGGGGTGCGAGCGGCGTGCTGCTTTCCTCAACCGATGGATGGCTTTTTCCGGTAGCGGAGGAGGCACACTCCAGCCCGGCAAGCGTGCGCCAGTTTTTCGCTTGCCTGACCTACAGGGCCGAGTGGTTTCCCTCGAGGAATACCAGGGCCGGCGCGTGCTCCTGGTCTTCAGTGATCCGCGTTGCGGACCATGCGACGAACTCGCCCCCCATTTGGTCCGCTTGCATCGCGAGCATGAAAAGAACGGTTTAGCCGTTATTCTCGTGGGACGTGGCCACGCAGATGAAAACCGCCATAAGGCCGAGCAGCACGGGTTTCAGTTCCCGGTGGTGCTTCAGAAGAAGCAGAAGCTCTCAAAAGAATACGGGACTATAGCCACCCCGGCCGCTTTCCTGATTGGGGAAGATGGCGTGATTGCTAAGGACGCAGCAGTGGGAAGAGACGCCATATTGGCCCTCGCCCGTGGCGGGGGAGGTTAGAACAGAGGAGGGATGATATGAGCGCGCTTTTTGACGATGTGTCGCGAATTATTGCCAGCCCGATCTCGAGACGAGAAGCGTTCAAGCGTGTCGGTGGCGCGTTGGCTGGCGCCCTATCTGCTTCCCTGGGCCTGGCAGGGACTTCCGGTATCCTGGTGGCGCAGGTTGGGGGCACGTCGGTGGCGTCGTCCCTGAAGTGCTCGAAAACCCAGTTCACCTGCACTTCCGGCAGCAGCGCCGTATGCTGCAGCTCGGGTCAGGCATGCTGTACGGACGTGAGTGGTAAGGCCTATTGCTGCGCCTCAAGCCCGTCCTGTTGTAACGGCACCTGCTGCGGTAGGGGCCAGACCTGCTGCAGGAGCGGCACCAGCGCCGTATGCTGCAGCTCGGGTGCGGCATGCTGCACGGACGTGAGTGGTAAGGCCTATTGCTGCGGCTCAGGTCAGTCCTGTTGTAAAGGCACCTGCTGCGGTAAAGGCCAGAGTTGCTGCGTGAGCGGCACCAGCGCCGTATGCTGCAGCTCGGGTGCAGCATGCTGCACGGATGCATCTAGTGGGAAGGCCTATTGCTGTGGCTCAGGCAAGTCCTGTTGTAAAGGCACCTGCTGCACGACTTGCGCGAAGCAGACCTGCTGCCCCAGTGCCAGCGGCACGAGCGGCATCTGCTGTAGCTCGGGTTTGGTATGCTGCGCTGGCAAGTGCTGCAAAGCAGGCCCGTCTGCAAGCACTCCTTGTGCAAGCGCCAAGTGTTAGGGTGGAGGCGAGTTCTCGACGCGCCATTCCGAGTGCGCCCGTGACAAGATAGTCTTCACGCGCCATCGTCGACGGCTTCGACAGAGGCTCTTATTCTCAGTTCATACCGCTTCTTGCGGAGGTTGATCTTCAGGAAGAGGCGGTCATCGAAGAAATCAGCGAAAAGTGGAGGGCGCGGACCTAAAAGCGTAGCGCGGAGTTTCGGGTCGGGTGAGTCGGGAGCCACGATGTGGTTGGCATCGTTCGAGAGCACCACCAGCAGCGAGCGGTCGGTGGCATCGGCTTTCAGGCTGGCTATGCGCGCATATGCGCGATGATATCCGGCCCACAGCAGCGTGCGGCCTCGAAACTCGGTGGCGCTCACGTGGGCTGCCAATTCTTCTATGCCGAAAGTGTTCCCGGGCTGAAAGTTGACCGCGAACTCCCGGTGTGGAATTTCAATTTCCGCTGAGTTCCTCCTGAAATTTCCTTGCAGCATCTTGGTTTCTTTGGGTCTCACGGTTAAGCACTGCCGTATGCACCAAGACCGCGCCGTTGCGTGGTCCATATATTCCCGGGCCTTGTCCAGCGTCATGTAGAGTTGGTGTACCAACAGGCCCATAGGATCGACTTTAATCACATCCCGAATGTGAGAATTCCCCGCCAGACGGTGTGGGGCCAAGAACTTCTCGGCAGCGTCCTTTTCCTCGCCGGTCAGACTCAGCCTTTCGGGTGACTTAGCGGCTCGAGTCGGCAGCGCCGCAACCAGGGCGCGATACTCATTCCAAAGACTCTCCGCCTCAGTTTCAGAATAGGGGGGAAGGTCAACGCAGTCCTTACAGAGGTATGAGAGTGCGACGTCTCGCTCCATCCAGCCTAAGAGCAGGATTGTTTCCATCGCCGCTTTCTCCATGGGTGCCTCACGATCTCCTGATTCAGCGCAGGCCGCAATCTTCGGCGGCCTCCGAAGTTCTTCCGCTCGCGTCGAAAGCACGAGGAACGGGCGCCGGATTAGCTCGCGCCCGGCCTCTGTATGCGGCTCGCAATAATCAAGTATACCGGTACGCCGGGTCGGTGTGAAGGTAGTGAAAGCGCTAGGCTAGATACATCCAGAAGAGAGGGGAAATGGACGCCTATCTTGATGTGATGCCTCGCGTAGGATTGCTGGTTCCATGCCCCGCCCCCGCCTCTCAAGCTCGCTAGCGGAGCCGTGGATTGATGTTTTCAAGCACGGCTCCGGACCGTAGCCGAACTGAATCTGGGCTCAGAGAAGCATGCTCGTGAAGATCTTCCACAAACTGGGCGAACTCCTCGATCCTCGCGGTGCCCGAGTAGAAGTCTCCCTTCAAGGTCGTTCTCGATCCCTGCTTTTCTTGCTCGTGGTCGGGTTCGCAAGTATGTTGTTCGCAACAGAAACTTCGCTAATGGGGATTGTCTCGTCATTTGAGGCGCGCTCTGTGGGTCGCTGTCTGATGGCCTTGGACTTCGACGATGCTTGGCTTCACTACAGGCTTGGGCAAATCTATGAACAGATCGAACCAGCCGAGGGCGTGCGGGAGATGCGCCGAGCGACCCAGTTAAGCCCCGAAAGCCGACGCTACTGGTCACACCTTGCCTCAGAGTGCGAATCCTTGGGCGATACGCAGTGCGCAGACCAGGCCTGGGACCGTCTGATGCTGCTCTGCCCCATGGTCCCCGTTTACCACTGGCATGCAGCCCAATCCTGTTTGAGAAGCCATCAAATGGATGAGTCTCTCGCGCAATTTCGGCGCTTACTGCAACTGGACCCGCAGTATGCCTCGGGCGCTTGGATTTCGCTCCTACCTGTGTTTGACGCCGATTCCGTGTTTCAAAAGGTGCTGGCGGACAGCCCTAATTCCGAGCTCAAAGTTGGCTATGTCGATTTTTTGAGCGCCCAGGGGAATGACGCTGTTTCTTATCGAATCTGGAATCGCGTCGTGGCAAACCCTTGCTCCTTTCCGTTCTCTGCCGCTCAGCACTACCTCGAACGCCTGATTGATCGGGGCAGAATCGAAGAGGCCGCGAAGGTCTGGCAGGATCTTGAACGTCTGGCAATTGTCCACACGCCCGACGCGGAGGGAAACGACAATTTGATTTTCAATAGCGATTTCGAACAATTCCCTTTGAACGCGGGCTTTGATTGGCGCTGGTCGGGCCGGTTAAATTATCTCGCGGTCGATTTCTCGGCTCCTGGCGGCTACCATGGCGCTCATTGCTTACGTATCGACTTTGCGGTCAGCCGCAACCAGGAATACGAGCCCGTCTCTCAGATCGTGCCGGTCCTTGCAGGCCACACGTACTTGTTGGAGGCTTACGTCCGCTCCGAAGACATTACTTCTGACACAGGCCCCTGCCTGCGCGTGAGTGATACCCACCAACCTAGCTTTCGCGACGCCGTCAGCGAGACCACGGTTGGGACGACCCCTTGGCATCGCGTGCGCGTCTATTTTCCAACTGGCCCGAAAACGCAGGCGGTACGGCTTTCAGTCTGGCGGCCGCTCGGTCGGGTTTTCCCTACTGAAATCTCCGGGAGTTTCTGGTTGGACGCCGTCACCCTCGAAATTGTGGATCCTGAAGCAGGAGACCGAAGCGAGAATTCTAAAGGGCAGAGAATGAAGGGTAGAGGGTAAAGGCTAAGGGGTTAAACCGTGCACCAAGAAGAACTAATAACGATGGAGGCAGAGACCCAGCAAGAAGCTGGTAGCCACATTTACCCCTCACACTTTACACGGTACACTTTTAGGGTCGCTCGCCTCCTGCTCGTCGCTACTCTCGTCGGCGCGCCTTGGGCCTTAGGTGGTGTGCAGACGTGGGCCTGGGTCGCGCTGGGCTTGGCAGCTTGCTTCATCCTCTTCTTGTGGGGCCTGGGAAGCGTTCAGCAAGGGGTGCTGAAATTGGCCTGGTCGCCACTCCATCTGCCTGTGGCGTTGTTCTTTCTCTTGGGAGTCGTCCAGTATGCCGGCCGGCTTACGCTCGACCGGGCGGAAACCCGCCAGGCCCTGGTGCTGCTGGCGGCCGACGTGGCCTTCTTCTTCCTCACCATCCAGCTTTTCTCGACAGCGAGCGGCGAGACTTGGCGCGCCTTCGGCCTCACCGTCCTCGTGCTTGCCGGCTCCCTGGGACTGTTTGCCATGCTCCAGTATGGGGCGGGCGAGCAGCGGATTTATGGGGAAGTTGAAACGCCCGGCAATCTCCTTTTTGGCCCCTACGTGAACCCTAACCACTTTGCCGGGCTTATGGAAATGCTGATTCCCGTTGCCGTCCTTTACATTCTGGACCGGCGTGGAAGACTCACACTCACCACGCTGGCATGGCTCGCAATGGGCGCTGCGATTGCTGTCGCCTCTCTGTTGCTTTCGGGCTCTCGTGGCGGCTTGCTGGCGGTGGCAGCGGAAATAGTGATCGCTGTGCCCGTGGTGCGCGGCCTTCGTGCCCCGCATATCGGGACACGCAGCCTGGCAGCTGCTGTCGCCGGCACCATCCTGGCGGGCGTGCTGCTGTTTACCTGGGTTGATCCGGGCATCATCACGCAAAAGCTGGGCATGATTGTTGAGGTGGGGGGGCCAGCCTGGGTCGAGTGGGCGGGGTTCCGCAAGAACGTGGCCTCCGATTCGCTCCGGATGTTGCGTGACCATCCCATCTACGGCGTTGGCTTGGGCAACTTCGAGAATGCATATCCCCGCTACCAGAGTTTTTCCAGCGACTTGTGGATCGACTACGCGCATAACGATTACGTCCAAGCCATAGCTGAGACCGGGCTAGTGGGGGCGGCACTGATTGTGTTAGCGTTGGGGTTTTTTCTTCGCTGTGCCTTCGGTACATGGGTTAGGGATCAGGGGTCAGGGGTCGAGCCTGGACCAGGGACGAGTGATCAGGAGTTAGAAGATGTGCCTCAAGATCATAATCCCCAGCCCCTCGCCCCTGGTCGTTGGATTCGCTTGGGCGCAGCCCTGGGATGCTGTGGGATGCTGGTACACAGTTTCTTTGATTTCAACTTGCACATCCCCGCCAACGCCGCATGGTTTGCGGTCCTGGCTGGGATGGCATGCTCTCCCAAAGCGACACAGAGGCACGAAGAGGAAGTGGCTGGTGGCTAGCGCTCAAGATTCGGGACTTGGGGTTCGGGATTCCCTGGCTGACTGCTGAATGCTGACGCTGGACTCACTGGTAGGGAGAAATCAGATGTTTCAGACTCATTTCAGGGAGTGGGACACTGGCGAGAGAATGTCGATTGCGGTCCTAGGCATTGGTCACGTCGGGCTACCGACGGCGCTCGGTCTGGCGGAACTCGGTTGGGAAGTGATCGGCGCTGATAGTACCTCCAACGTCGTGGAGCGCCTCCAGGCAGGCCAAGCAACGTTTTACGAACCTGGCATGCAGGACCTTCTCCTCAAGCACCTGGCAAGTGGCCGATTTAAGCCGACCAACGACGTGGAAGGGGCGATTGCTGCCTCAAAAGTCTTGTTCGTTTGCGTTGGGACACCCCAACAGGAGAACGGCGCTGCCGACCTCAGCCAAATTGAGGCAATGGCCCGGACGATCGCGCGCAACCTGGACGGCTACAAGCTGATTGTGGAGAAGAGCACGGTGCCGGCGGCAACCGCACAGCGCATCGAGCAGACCATCGAGCGCTACGCGCCCCGGCCCGCCGCGGTCACGCCCCCCACTCGCAACGTACACGGTGATAACGGGCGCGGCCAGACCGCCGCACCGCCCAAGGCCTTCGACGTGGCATCCAACCCCGAGTTCCTTCAGGAGGGCAAAGCGCTCGACAACTTTTTTCATCCCGACCGCATTGTGATTGGCGTCGAGTCGGGGCGGGCTCGGGAGCTCCTGGAGGAGATTTATCGGCCTCTGAATTGTCCCATCGTGGTCACCGACCTGGCCACGGCGGAGCTGATCAAACACGCCGCCAATGCTTTTCTCTCCACCAAGATTTCCTTCATTAACATGATCGCCGACGTGTGCGAGGCGGTTGGGGCGGACGTGGAAAACGTCGCCCGCGGTATCGGCCTCGATCCCCGCATCGGCCGGAGCTTCCTGAGCGCCGGCTTGGGTTTTGGCGGCTACTGCTTTCCGAAGGACCTTCGGGCATTAATTCACTTGGCCGAGGAACATGCCGTTCCTTGCGGCATTCTGCGCGGAGTCGAAGAGGTGAACCGCCGCCGTGTCGAGGTCTTCCTCGACAAGCTCCGCGCCGCCCTTTGGATCCTCCGGGGTAAAACGATTGGAGTGCTGGGCCTGGCGTTCAAGCCGCTCACCGACGACATTCGCGAAGCTCCCAGCGTGCGAGTGATCGAAGAGCTGCTGAAGGAAGGCGCCGCCGTCCGTCTCTACGATCCGCAGGCGATGCCCAACATGCAGGCAGTATTCCCCGCAGAGCCAGGGCGCGTGGAGTACTGCCGCTCTGCGTCCGAGGTGGCCCAGGCGGCGCACGCCATTCTGCTGGCGACCGAATGGGATGAGTTCCGTAGCGTGGACTGGGCCGATGTCCGCGAGGCCATGGAGCTGCCCCTGGTTGTGGATGGCCGAAACCTTCTCGACCCGGCGGCGATGCGCGAAGCGGGCTTCGAGTACTTCTCGGTGGGCCGTGAAGCTAGACAGCCGGTCCCGGCGGTTGCCTTTCCCTGAAAGGGGCCTTGATTGGATATCAAGCATGATGCTCTCTGAAAGGGCGAGGTCGCGCCGGACTTCTACGTCCTCCTTCCGGAATACATAGATTAGCAGGATTCGAGACACAAATCCGAAACGTCTGCTTTTCAGGTTGTCCATCGTTGCCGTGGCCCTTGGGACGGTCTCGGCCGTGACCATTCCGACGCGGATTGCACAAGAACGCTCCAGCATCGTAGCTGACAATTGCTTATTCCGTCCCGGCTGATTCTTTACAACAACCATCTCCTCCCTCTCCCGCCGCAGCGGCAGAGCGGGATGTGAGTGCGCCTGGATTGTAAATGGTTAGGTGAGAAGTCGTACTAGTACTATAGCCGAGTAGTTAATACACCCGTTGGGACTTGATTCTGCCAGTACGATGCGCTTAACTGTTAGCGTGTCTTGTCGGAAGGCGCGAAAATGCTTTAACAGCCTAGCCTTGTGTTCGCAGGCCGCTGCCGGCGGTTTCGGGTCGGATTGTTGCGGAGTGGACGCTTCGAACCCGTTCAAGACGCGACCGCCGGGGTCGTGGGTCCGAGGCGCGGGCGCGTGTTTTTGCCCTGCGGGAGCGAGACGCTCCCGCCACAGCGGGTTGGACGCCCGCACTACGATTCTCTCAAACTATTTTTTCGCGACCTGCTTCACGGGGAACGGTTGGTGTTCCAGACAGGAAGCGAGTGAGAGACATTCTCGGGTCTTGCCCAGAACGCGAGAGTGGGGGAAGAAGCCATGAAACTCACAAAGCGCCCTCTATACAGGGTGTCAATCGTCGCTGTAACCTTTCTGAGCCTTGCCGGAGTTGGCGTTGTGATGAGCGGGCAAGAAGCCCCTTCTCAGACGGCCGCCTGGGTGGACGATTGGACTCACCATTACCTGGTCTTTTCCAACCCCGGCGCCGAGGCCGACGCCGTTAAGAATCGCAGGTACGAACAGTGGTACAACATCACGCACGATCCGCGCTACCAGTTGCAGCAACTAAAGCGGAGCCACCCGCAGCGAACCGAAGCACCGACTGCGCCAGCGCCGGCGGATTTTGCCACGCGGCTGGCCAATGTGATGGCGGCTAAACTAGCTTCCGACCCAAAGACTAACCCGACCAGCAAAGACTGGAGCGTGGATCTCAATGGGCCCAGCGCGGTTGCTACCATCAGCGCGAACAACGGTTCCAGCAGCGCCAGTGTGACCATTGGCAGTACGACTTTGAATGCCAGCCCCCCGGCGCCGGAAACGGCCACCGTCAAGTTCGGCTCCTCCCGGCCGGCGGGCGGCTCGTCGGTGACCATTGGGAATATCGACTATACCTTTGTCAATGCCGCCAGCCTCAGCGTCCCAAGTGGAAACAACTGCAATGTTCGCTCTTACTCCGGCAGCCGAGGGGATTCCGCTTCCACCGTCGCCCTTCACCTCTACGATGCGATCCATAGCGGGACCAGCGGAGAAGGGAGCACCACCTGGGAATGCGCTACTGGCCTGACGACAGGCAACAGCCTGGTTAGTTCAAGCTTCAGCAGCCCCACCATCAAGCTCACCGCGGTCACCCCAGGATCGACGGGGTTTGCCTTTACCCGCAGCGGCACGACGAATTTCAGCACCTTTACCGCCACCCAGGGTACGGACGGCACCACCAGCGGGACGACCTGGGCCTACTGGTCGGGCGCCGGTTACATCAGCATCCCGCAGGTGGCCAGCAACATTGCATACGCCATCAATAACAACAGCGCGCTCAAAACCGAGGTGGCCGCGGTAGCGAACCATAATCAGATCACCGTTACCGCCCTCAGTGAGGGCTCGGGCGGCGACTACGCGGTTTCGGCATCCAGTTTCGCTCTCACTTGGAGCTCCTTGACCCTCACCGGCGGCGGCCAGTCTACGGTGCAGCCGAATACCCGCCCCGCCAAGTACGGCGCCAGCCTCACCAGCGCGAGTTGCGCCGATTTTGTCATTTATCCCACGGGCATGATGGGGTCGTCCGCTGCAGCCAGCATTGTGGCCTACGACAATCTGTACTCTTCCTGCAGCTCCGGCGGCCTGGTGCCGTCGGTCAATTGGGCCTATAACACCGGGGGCGCGGTCACGACTTCTCCCGTGCTTTCCCCGGACGGCACGCAGGTGGCGTACATGCAATCGAACGGCACGTCAGCCAGCCTGGTCCTGCTCAAGTGGGCGGCGAACAGCGGGACGCTCACGGCGCCCGGGAGCATAACTCCAGAGACCGCTTCGAGCTATCAGGCTTGCACTGCGCCGTGCTACATCAGCCTGCCCCTCGGCGGCTCGCCTGCCCCGAACGATACGTACTCCGCGCCGTTTTACGATTACATTCGCGATGCGCTCTACGTTGGGGACGACAGCGGCAATCTCCATCAGTTCTTCGGGGTTTTCAACGGAAGCCCGGCAGAGAATCAGAGCGGTCCCTGGCCCGTGCACCTGGGCGCGAACAAGCTCTCATCCCCTGTCTACGACCCCGAGACCGGGTTCGAGGCCGGGTACATCTTTGTGGGCGATATGGGAGGCGTTTTCTACTCCGTGGGCAGCGGCTTTGGGGGGACAACCTCCGGGCAAATACACGGCAACACGGGCCCCCTTGGGGATGCTATAGCGGACGCTCCCCTGGTCGATGCGGGGGAGGGAATTGAGTTCGTCTTTGTGACCACCAACGGCAGCTACAGTTGGACTGGCTACAACGCCGTGTGGGAGTTCGTGAGCATTTTCACCAATCTCGGCACCCCGGGGATTGTGCCGGTGGGGGTAGGCGGCGCCGGATATTATCTTTACGCCGGGGCGCTCGATAACGTCTACTACGACAGTGGGAACCCCGCTACTGGCAATATTTACGTCGTGGGGAACACCGGCACCAAAGGAGGCGCGACGCTCTACCAGGTCAAGGTAGCTTACAGCTCCTTGACGGGCGTCGTAAATACCGTGGCCACCGGCCTGAACAGCACCGAGTATCCCTGGCCCTCGCCGGTCACCGAGTTCTGCAACAACGGCGCGAATCCGTGCAGCCTCAGCCAGCGAACCGCCGCGGGAAGCCTCAGCACGGGGAACCCCAATGTGACCCTGACGAGCGGATCATTTACTTCAGCGGACGTCGGGGCCCAGATCTGGGCGTCGCCCTCCGGGATATTGTATGGGAACACGATCACCAGCGTCCTGAGCTCGACCACCGCGAATCTGATGTTCGCCCCATCGGCAAACGAAACAGGCCAGACGTTCACGATTCAGGACGGAATCACCACCTCCGGCACCGACTATGTCTTCTTCAGCGTCAATCGCGGAACGGGGTCGGGGTGTACCAACAGTTATGGAAACGGGTGCGTTTTGTCCTACAACGTGACCAACCCGACGTCAATCAGGCAGTCGGGCAGCGGCTTGAACGTTAAAACGCCCGGAACCTCGAACAGTTCGGCGGGATGCTGGGCGACGGGCGCTATCACGATCGACAACTCGGCCACTACCCCGGGCGCTTCCCAGATTTACTTCCTGAATTTCAACGGAATTGCCGCCGGCGGCCCTGTTGCGGGCACGAAAACGAGCGGCGCTTGCACCAGCGGGACAGCTACCAGCGTAATCAATGCCGTGCAAGCGGCGCAAGCGAGTCCGTAGCGTCTGCAACTGAGCGTCTACGGGAGCAGTGATTGGTCCGCTGCACAAAGGAGATTATTCCCTAATCCCTAACCCCTGATCGATCTCTGATCGAAGGAGCACAAGACCATGAAACGTCCCCATCTTTCATTTTCACGCGTTGCCTTGCTTGCGTTCGGATTTGTGACGGCCATGGGCCTGACGGTTCTCACCACTGGGCAGGAACCCCAGGATCAACCAGACCGCACCGACAAGATCTCAGTGGGCAACTTTCAGATCACCGGCCTGCCTGACGATTGGACCCACCACCACCTGGTTATCTCCAATCCCGGTACGGAGGAAGACGCGCTTGACAACGACACACACGACCGCTGGCTTAAGGTCACGCGCGACCCCCGGTACGTCATTCAGCAGTTGAAGCGGGGCGCCCCGGTACAGGGAGTTGCAGCCGACCACGTCGCCAGGATTGAGCTGGCAGCACGAGATTGGAAGGAAGCGCATGCCGATGCGCCGAGCGCCACCGAAGACATGATGTTACCGGAGCTCATTTCGCCGATCTCACCGGAAGGAACCAAGCGCGGAAAGGCAAATATAAAGAAGGACTGGAGTGCCGGCTTGGACGGCACCGCGGCCACCGGGACAGGCACGGTTGGAACGCTTAGCTCGTCCAGCATCAGCGGCAGCTCGAGCATCACAATCGGCTCGACGACGTTGACCGCCAGCGCCCCAACCCCCGCATCACAAACCGGAAGCTTCACTGGAAACCCCACCAATGGCCAAACCGTGACCATCGGCGGGTCGGAAGTATTGACGGCCAGCCTCGGGACGGCGGCGACAGCCACCATCACAATTGGGTCGAGCTTTTGCTTTGCACCCAGCCAGGGTGTGACCGTCAATGGAACGTCCTTGACGACCAATGCCACCCAGGGCACAGGGACGTTCGTGGTCGGGACTGTGCCAAGCGGAGGTGAGCAGGTGGTGATCGGCGGTGTTACCTACACCTTCGAGACCACGCTGTCGGGTACAACTCCATTAAATCAGGTGCTGGTCCCAGGCAGTAATAGCAGTACCAACCGGACGCACACGGCAGAAAACTTGTCCGTGGCAATAAACAATAGTGGTAGTTGCGGTTCTACTCAAGTAGTTAATACCCAAAGTGTTTGCACGCTCAACGTGTCCGCTGCCAACTCGGTGGTTTCGTCGACCGACAATTCGAGCGCGACACAGACCCTGACGTCGCTTTGCGCTGACAACGCCGCGATAACGGGTACTTCCGATGGTTCCAAGGTGACGGTGAACCAGGTTGCCGCTGCCAGCAGCGCAGGGACCAATACCACCACCACCTTTGCGCTCAATACCTCGGGTTCGGCTACGACGCCCGCGTCGCAAAGTTTGACCGCACAGAACATCGAAGCTGCTGTCAACACTAACAGCACCACCTCAGGTATCGTAACGGCTACCAACCCCAGCACTGGCGTCGTCACACTTACCGCCACGACGTGGGGGACGGCTGGTGACAGCTACACGCTGACTACTACGGCGACGAACGGTGTCACTCTGGGTACCTTTTCCAGCCTCAACACCGGTACCAATGGCACGAACACGGGCACGTCCTTTGCCATCGACAATGTCAACGCAGACGCTGCCACAAACCTCGCCGCTGCGATCGGTCGGAACGGCGGCACGGTGGGCGTGACGGCGAACTCCGCCGGCGCTGTGGTCACCGTCACTGCCTCGACCGCGGGAACAGGCGGAGACAGTATCGCCCTCGCAGAGGGACTGTCGAATTTCACTTGGTCAGGCTCGAGCCTTGCCAACGGTTCGGACGGCGTGCTTTCGGGCACCACGTTTCCCTACTGGTCGGTTAACAATTACGTTGCCCAGGCAGTGCTGGCCAGCAAAATCGCGACAGCCATAAATATGAACACGACCTTAGTAGCGCCTTCGGGCGTTACGGCCAGTTCCAACAGCAACGTCGTTACGGTAGTCGCGAACAGCGGCGGGACGAACAGCACTGCCACGACGGCAAGCTCTTTCTCGGCTTTCGGTTGGGGCCACTCATCCCTTCAAAACGGGGCAGCCGGAACGGGCCAGGTGCAACCGAACGCCTTCCCTGCCAAGTATGGGGTGAGCCTCACGCAAGCCAGTTGCAACGACTATGTTATTTACCCGACCGGGCAGGCGGGCCTCGCGAACACCCCAAATATCATCGCCTACAACAACCTCTACACCACCGGATGCAGCGGCTCGGTGCCGTCATTTTACTGGGGCTACAACACGGGAGGCACGGTTACCACCTCTCCCGTGCTCTCCATGGACGGCTCTCAGGTGGCGTTCATCCAGGTTGCCAGCTCAGAGGCGAGCCTGGTTGTCCTTAAGTGGGCGCCAGGGCCGACGACGACTCCTGCAACTCAGACCTCGAGCTCCTACCGGTCTTGTACGGCCCCGTGCATGTACGCTATGCCACTGAGTGGCACTGCCACCCCTAACGATACGTTCTCGGCGCCCTACGCAGACTACAATACTGACACCATTTACGTGGGCGACGACAGCGGCAACCTGCACAAGTTCACGGGCGTGTTCATGGGCAATCCGGCCGAGGTGGGGAGCCCTTGGCCCGTGAATTTGGGTTCGAGCCCGCTCGCATCCCCTGTCTACGACCCAACCTGGTACGGAGGGCAGGCTTTCGTGGGCGACTTGGGTGGCGGGCTGCACTGCGTCGAACCAAGCGGTACCACCGGAGTTTCCGGGCCATCCGGATCATGCGAGAGTACGAGCATCTCGGGAGGTCAGATTGCCGACGCTCCCCTCGTCGATAGCAACGCGAACTATCTTCTCGCATTTGTCAACACCAGCAGCAGCAACATAGTATATGGTTACGGCGAGCAGTACTTTCCGACCACGCCGGGCACTGTAGGGGTAGGAACTGGCGCCACGGGACACTACCTCTATGCCGGCGCATACGATAACGTGTACTGGCAATCCGGTGATCAGACTGGGAACGTGTACGTGGTTGGAAACACTGGCGCGACGACGGGAGCCTCGCTGTACCGGGTGGGCCTCGAGAAAACTCTTACTGGAGCTGTCACCGCCGTGGTCACGAGCCTCACCCCCAATGCCACATCCGCATATCCCTGGCCATCTCCCGTTACCGAATTTTGTAACCCCGGCACGGCTGCCGCGTGCGCGCTCAATTCCGGCGGAACAGCAACCACCACGGGCACAGACTATGTCTTCTTCAGCGTCAACCGCGGGAACAAGACGGGTTGCACCAACACCGCCACAAACGGTTGCGTTTTGGCCTATAACGTCAGCACTCCGACCTCAATTAGCGAGGCCGGGAGCGGTCTGAACCTTACCACCCCTGGAACATATGGTTGTTGGGCGACCGGCGCAATGGTGATCGACAACGGCGTGCCTACGGGTAACTTGGCAGGCGCTTCTCAGATTTACTTCGTAGGGTTGAACGGCGCCTCGTCGGCAGCAACCGGTACCGGTTGCACGAGCGGCACAGCCAACCTTAATGGGACGCAAGCGTCGCAATCATCCCCTTAGTAATCGCGAGCGAACCGCGTAGGCTGTAGCGGCGGTCTCCGACAGGTCCGACCGCCGCGCCTGCAATGGGAATGGCGGCTGTGCCGGCACGTAGGGCGCCCGGTGGGCGGCGCAACCTCGGTCCGGGCTCAAGCCCGGCCCTACGGCAGAGCCCCTGGCCGCCCATAGGCGCGACACGGAACCCGTAGGGCGGCCGTTGAGGGCGCCTCATCGGGCGGGATTTGTGATACCCGGGGGCAAGAGGCAGGCACCGGGCCTGCCCCTACGCACGGCAAAAGGCCACGCGCACGATTGGCCGATTTGCCGCAGAGACACGGCGCCGCGGAGCGGCGCCCCACGTGCCACGACCGTCCCGACCGTGCTCAGGCACGGGCAAGATGCCCGTGGAACAGTATCGCCTTCCACGAGGGCGGAATGTTACCGTGCGGCGGTCCACACGGGCGCCCACGCACCGGTTCGGGCTCAAGCCCGGCCGTACGGTAGTACGTTAACGCCCCCATCGCGGATATGGCGTTTTCCCCAAAATGGCAGACAGGAGAACACGACGATGAAGTTTAGTTCGCGCGCAATGTTATATGGCGCCTTGCTTTTTGCGGGCGCTGTCGCGATGGTGGGACTAACCGTTATAACTGCGGGGCAGGAGGTCCCGGGGCAGGCGGCTGCCTGGGTGGACGATTGGACCCACCACCACCTGGTGTTTTCCAACCCCGGCACCGAGGCCGACGCCATCAAGAACCGCAGGTACGAACGCTGGTACAACATCACGCACGACCCGCGCTATCAGATGCAGCAGTTGAAGCGCAGCCATGCGCAGCGCACAGCGGACCCAACGACGGCAGCCGCACCGACCGATTTTATGTCGCGCCTGGCTGCGGCCATGGCGGCCACACCCACTCCTATCCCAAAACCGAAACGTAACCCCATAAAGCAGGACTGGATGGTGGGCCTCGGCAGCGGCACGGCGGCGACTGCCACCAGCAGCTTTTCGGGGGAGCCAGCTAGCAGCAGCACTCTCACGATTACCGGTCTCGGCAATACGCTTAAGCTGCAGGCAACCTCGGGTAGCGGCTCGAGTTCATGCTCGTTCAGCGGCGGCAGCGCCACCGTGCATTTTCAGAGGAACGGTACTGCAAGTACCGACGCGGCGGAACTCGTGAGCCTGATTAATATCTCGGGCTGCGGTTCTACGGTAGGCGTTACGGCCAGCAATCCCAACCCTCCGTCCACGACCGTCAGAATAACCGCTGCGACCGCCGGGACGGGCGGAAACAGCATCAGCGTCGTTGCGAGCTCATCGACTTTTGATCTCTTCTCGACTACCGCCACGAATCTCAGCGGCGGCACAACCGCCACGGTGCAGCCGAACGCGTATCCCGCCAAGTATGGGGTCAGCCTCACGAGCGCCAGTTGCTCCGATTTTGTCATTTACCCCACGGGCCAGGCGGGCGGGACAAGCGCGGCGGATATGGTTGCTTACGACAATCTCTATGCTACGGGTACGGGCGCTCCGTGCAGCGGCGGTCCCTCCGTCGATTGGGCCTATAACACCGGCGGCACGGTTACAACCTCTCCTGTACTTTCCGAAGATGGCTCCCAGGTGGCGTTCATGCAGGTCAGCGGTACGACGGCGAGCCTGGTCCTCCTCAAGTGGGCGGCGAGCACGACCGAGTCGATCGGTTCGCCGATGACCCTGACGAGCCAGTCGGCTTCCAACTATCGGTCTTGTACCGCGCCGTGCATGTACAGCGTGGCCTTAAGCGGTGCCGAAAACGATACGCTCTCCGCGCCTTACGCCGACTACACCGATGATACGATTTACGTCGGGGACGACAGCGGGAATCTCCATCAGTTTACGGGGGTGTTTAACGGAACCCCGGCCGAGATAACGGCCAGCCCCTGGCCCGTGCACGTGAGCTCGAATAAGCTCTCCTCCCCTGTCTACGACACGGAATACGGGTTCCAGGGCGGGTACGTCTTTGTGGGCGATATGGGAGGCGTTTTCTACTCCGTGTGCGGCCCCAATGGATATCAGTGTACAAATTCCGGGCAAATACACGGCAACACGGGCAGCCTGGGGGATGCCATCGCCGATGCCCCCCTGGTGGATGCGTCGGAGGGAATCGAGTTCGTCTTTGTGACTACCAACGGCAGCTACAGTTGGACTGGCTACAACGGCGTGTGGGAGTTCGTGAGCATTTTCACCGATCTCGGCACCCCGGGGATCGTGCCGGTAGGCTGCGGCGCTTCCACGGCCTGCGGCGGGACAGCGGGCGGATATTACCTTTATGCCGGCGCCTTGGACAACGTGTATTTCGAGTCGGGAAACCCTGCTTACGGCCATCTTTATGTCGCGGGAAACACCGGAGTGGCGGGAGGCGCTACCCTATATCAAGTAGGGATCGCGTACAGTTCGCTAACGGGAACCGTAAATACCGTTGCCAGCGGCCTCAACATTACTCAGCATGCGTGGCCATCGCCGGTTACGGAGTTCTGCAACAACAACGCGAACGCCTGCGCCATCACTTCGCAGCGCAGCGTCACCGGAAAAGTGAGTACGACGAGCCCGGAGATAACCATCCTGAATGGGTCGGGAACTTTCACCAGCGCGGATGTGGGGGCCGTTGTTACGGGAACGGACATACCGTTTGGAGATACTATCTCGAGCGTAGTGAGCGCCACTACAGCCAACTTGACCGCTGCTCCGACCGCCGCTGTATCCAGTGAGTCGCTGGCAATCCAGGGTGGACAAACTACCTCGGGCAGCGATTATGTTTTCTTCAGCGTCAACAGTCCGGCTTCCGGCCTGTGTTCCTACAACGGTACCGGCTATTCCGGCCCTGGGAACGGCTGCGTTTTGTCGTACAACGTCAGCAACCCGACCTCGGTCACCCGTAGCGGCACCGGGCTGCCCATGATGGACCCGGCCACGAACGGGTGTTGGGCGACGGGCGCGATCATAATTGACAACATGTCCACCACTCCGGGCGCTTCCCAGATATATTTCGTAAGTCTGGCTGGTGCGGCGGCGGGTGGCGGCGCCAACGGCGGAACCCCAACCAGTAGCAACTGTACCGCTGGCGCCGGACCTACCATTGCGGCCGAACAAGCATCACAAGCGTCCCCCTAGCAAAGGCGCGTAGTAGGGGGGCCGGGCTAAGGAACGCGCAAATCCGGGCTCAAGCCCGGCCCTACGTTGTGACCACGTGTGGCGCTTCTTTAATGACGTGCTGGCGAGGCCAAACAGGGTATAATTGAGGGCAATATGAGTCAAACAGATGACACGAATCGAGCGCACCGTGGCGCGGCGCCCGAGCAGCCGGCAAAGAAACCCTACCACAAGCCCGAGGTCCGCTATGAGAAGGTATTTGAAACCCGGGCGCTCCTCTGTGGCAAGGTGCAGACCACCCAAGGCAACTGCGCACACAGGAGACAAAACTCCTGAGGCCGGTGAACCCGTGAATAGTGGCCAGTGACGAGTGACGAGCCAAAGTTGGGCTCTAACGCCGGTCGTTTGTCCTTTGTCATCGGTCACCGGCCACTAGTCACTTGCGACTGGTCACTCAACATCGCATGGGTACATTTGCCAACGCTCGCCTGGAAGTGAAACGTGACCTCGCGCTGGAAGTATTGCGTTTGCACGGCGAGGCCCGGCTGCCCGGCATCGGCGCCAGCATGCTGCCAACGATCTGGCCCGGAGACATTCTGGAAGTGCGCCACGAGAGCCCGGCGGAAATTGCTCCTGGGGATCTGGTGGTGTTTGAGCGCGATGGCTGCTTCGTGGCGCATCGGGTGGTACGACGTGGCACGGGCGTCCCGCCCGTGCGGGGGCATGGGCAAGATGCCCATGCCACGACCCCTACCTTTCTTATTACCCGCGGCGATCGGATGCGCCGGTCTGACCCGCCAGTCCTGCCGGAGGAATTGTTGGGCCGCGTTACAATGATCGTGCGAGGGAATCGCCGCATCGCCCCCGGCCTGACCCGCTGGGGCCGTGTGATATCCTGGGTCCTGTCGCGTTCGCACTTCTGCACGCGGGTGTTGATGCACCTCAACAGAGTGATGGAGAGGCCAGGGACACGTAGCCACTCGGAGGACTGGAGCGACGAAGAATCTACTTCTGAAGTCCGCAAGAAAGCACAGTCCCCGCTGCTCTGGGAATGAGAGGCGTGGGTTGCGAGTGGCAGCGAGGGACTGGAAATGACGACGGTGCGGAATGGCAGGGACGAGATCGAGATGACGGAATCGTTAGCCCACGAAATCAACATCGACATCGGCGGGGTACCGATTCTGGTGCGAACGGAAAGTCGTGAGTTTTACCAGATCCTTCAGAATCGCTACGGCCGTTTCGTAAACACAGCCGCGCCGCCGGTATTCGCATTCGACGTGGACGTCGTGCCGCTTGATAAGATTACGGAAGAGGAGGTACTGCGCGTGCGCTTCGCCGGCGGACGCTGTGTGCTGGAGCGTGGTGATTTCTACGCGGAATTCGACTTGGCATCATGCAGGGGAATGATCCGTCAGGCGGCCAATCCCTATGGGATCGACGCCGCGTTGCGCGTCGTCCATTCGCTGTTGCTCGCCCAACAAGGCGGACTGCTCGTGCACGCCGCGAGCGCCGTGCGCAACGGCCGCGCCTTCGTATTCGCCGGAGTTTCTGGCGTCGGCAAAACCACGTTGGCGCGGCTGACGCCGCCGGACGCCGCCCTGCTCACGGACGAAATCTCGTACCTCCGGCGCAGCGGCGACGCCTATGTAGCCTATGGAACTCCTTTCGCTGGAGAATTGGGCGAGCCGGGCGAGAACGTCCGCGCTCCGCTGGCTGCACTCTACCTCCTCGCGCAAGGGTCGGAGAATAAGATTGAACCGGTCGAACAAGAGCAAGCTGCCCGTAGCCTGCTCGAAAACGTACTCTTCTTCGCCGATGATCCGGAACTAGTGGCGCGAGTCTTCGACTCGGCCTGCGAGCTGGTGAAGCGGGTTCCTGTCCGGCGTTTGACTTTCGTTCCGGATTACCGCGTCTGGGAGTTAATCGTATGAATCCTGTTTACATCGCCCGCAGCAAAGACGTCGCCGCTCGCAGCTTGGAGGGCGAAATGATGATCATGTCGGCCCACAACTCCACTCTGTTCAGCTTGAACGATGTGGGTACTGTTATTTGGGAGGCAGCCGATGGGCAAACATCGCTCGAGGAGATCGTCGAGAGGAAGGTGGGTGCGGAATTTGACGTCGAGCTTGGCGAAGCTCTGAAGGATGCGGAGAACTTCGTCCGCGAGCTGGCGGCACATGGAATTTTGCTGCTGGCGGATCAACCTATCGCCCTGTCGTCGGCGACAAGTAAGGAGCACTCATGAGCACGCTGCTGCAGGAAATGAATGACAGGGCACTCAAGGCGGGTATCCCCCTAGGTGTCCAGGTTGATCTCACCTACCGCTGCAACGAGCGCTGTGTCCACTGCTACCTGGACCACCACGATTACGGCGAGATGACCACCGCTGAGATCGTGGACGCACTCGACCAACTCGCCGAGGCCGGAGTTTTCTTCCTCACCTTCAGCGGCGGCGAAGTCCAGATGCGCACGGACTTCTTCCAGATCCTGGAACACGCACGGTCCCTGCTCTTCTGCGTCAAGGTGAAAACCAACGCCTTCATGATCCGCGAGAAAGAGGCGGATCGGCTTCGGGAGTTGGCTGTAGAGTCGGTGCAAGTCAGCATCTACTCGCACCGTCCCGAAGTGCACGACGCCATCACCAAGCTGCCGGGATCACTGAAGCGGTCGCTGGCTGGAATCCGTTTACTGCGTGAGCGCGGAGTCAAAACGATCATCGCCAACGTGCTGATGCGACAGAACCTGCAGGACTATCCGGGCGTGATAGCGCTGGCTAAAGATCTGGGTGCTGTGTACACTATCGATCCCACTATTACACCCATGATGGACGGCGACCGCTCGATCCTCAGCCTGGGAATCAGCCAGCAAGAACTGCGTCAAGTGTTCCGAACTCCCGAACTCGTTGGAAACGTGGAAGAGTTCTGCGCTCCCCCCAAGCCAGCGGACGGCGAGACTTTGGAAGAACTGCCTTGCAGCGCCAGCCACACCTTCTGCTACATCTCACCTTATGGTGACGTCTACCCTTGTGTGCAATTCCCGCTGCCGACGGGCAACTTGCGGACGCAGAAGTTCGTTGACATCTGGCGCCATTCTCCGCAAATGAAGGCAGTACGCTCCATTCACGCCCGCGACCTCCCGGTGTGCTCCACCTGCGCACACGTCGGGTCCTGCACTCGCTGTCCTGGGCTGGCCTACATGGAAGGCAGTATGCGCGGTCCGTCCAGCTTGGATTGCGAAAGATCTTTCGCACGCACCGGTGTCCCCTCTGCCAACATGCTCGCGAAGAAGCAGGAGCAAGAAGCTAGAAACAACAAGCAAGTGGGTTGGACGCAACTGGTTCAGATAGGGGCCGCACGCTAGCAATCCGTATCAGGCGCCGCGCCCTGCGTCCGTTGCCGTAAACCTGTAGATTGGTTTTGCCATTACCAAACCTCAACCTCGAAAGGGGTTGACCCGCCTAAGTCAAGCCACACCTCCGTCTTCTCGCCTTTTGTCCCCACTCCCGATTCCCTCCCAAATCGCTTGAAAGAGCCACCCGATCACCATGCCGGCTACACGCAGGGGTCGTAGAGCGTAGTATAGAAAGAAGAGTCGGGACGGAAGAGGAACTAACCGGCAATCCCCGGGCGTCGGGACGAAGAGCCGGATAGCCAGAAAGCGGAGCCTTCCCGCAGGCGAGGTAATCAGCCGCAATCCGAAGAGCGTTTCCCTGGGAATTTGGAGAGCAGAAGGAACGGAGGCCTTGAGTGTGACTGGCGCAGGAGGAGCTGTCGCGAGGAAGAGCGCCGGAGCTGGTGTGTCAAGCAGGGTAGCGCAGGCGGAGAGAGTCGACTGCACGGCTCGCTTCCATCCAAGCAGCTTGGCCTTTTCTTTCACTCTTTCCCAGTCAAGGTTGCCGCGCGTGCATATCCGGTCGAGATCAACAAGCCACTTCAGAGGAAATAGACCGTGCCGGGCGGCATGGATGGCGTAGTAAAGGAACTCCCATTCCGCGCTCAGGGCGAATGCCGGAACTCCGCGAAAGGTTATGCGCGACGCTTCTGACCAGATTTCTTCTGCCAAACTACGCTCGGCTGGCCCCCCCCAGATCAGGCCGCAATGGAGTTGAAGCGGATACAAGCAAGCGCTGTCTTGCCGCATGAGCAAGCAGTCCTTGCCATAGCGCGCTAGAAGTGCGACCAAAGCAGGTTGCGTGAATCCTGCTTCGTATCCGGAAGCCAGAAGAAAGTGAAAAGCCTCGCCAAAGCGCTCGGGCGGAACTAGAATGTCGATGTCGGCACAGATGCGGAGAGCGGGGTCACCGTAAAGCGATTCGGCTAGGGCGATGCCTTTCACCGGCATAACGGGTATTCCAGCGTCACCAAGCAGCCGGAGAAGCCGGGCCAACTCTCCGGCGAGAAGCTCGTTCCGAATCGCGTTGAGGCGGAAGATCTTCGTCCACTCCGAGCGGACGGGGTCAGGAACGCCGGGAAAGCCAAGCGTGCGGAGACCGGCATAGAGGAGGGGGAAGATCTCGTGTCTCCTGGCGCACTGGAAAAGCCGAGGCCAGTCGGACAGGCCCGCCAGCAAGTTCAGTGCCCGGTCCCGCGCCTCGGGTGAAAGCTCGGCTCGAGCAAATAGCAAACACAGTTCATCTTCGGGAGCCATTTCCACGCGCATGATTCCTCGGAAGTGGCAGAGCGTGCCAATGATCCTCGCCCGGCGAGCGCCCGATGCGGAACCGACCTCTCCAGTCGCCGCTCAAAGGCACGCGTAACTCCGGGCTTATCAACGCCCGGGCCTGACCACAAAGCCCAGAGAGGTGTTAATCAACCCAAGAATTTCGTGGAGTACGTCTTGAACATCGCTCGTCGAGCGCCACCAGTGTACAGGATCGGTGGGTTCCAAAGTATCGTGACGCACAATAGCCTGAGGGCGACTGCCTACCACCCGGCGCCAGATAGCCTTCACCCTTCGGGTGTGGACGGGTGAAGTCACCAGAATGACCTTATCTCCACCCTGCCGGCGCAACTCCTCACGGAGAAGCTGAAATTCGTTTTCGGTGTTCGTGGCCGGAGGTTCTATGATCCGGATTGCCGCCGTGGGGACACCCAGCCGCTCGAGCACCTGCTGGTCGTATTCCTCCTCGGTAATATGGTGGATGCCGAGTTTGGCAAACGCCTCATCGGCTCCGCGCGGATCGTCCTTGAACAACCACACTTCCGGCGCCCAACCCTGTCGGTAGATATCAGCAGCCTGCATCGCTCGGTAGGGAGTAAGACCGCTCAGGACTACAATGGCTCGCGCCGGCTCGAGAGTGTCGTCAACCACCAGCCACCGCCCCACATTTTTGGATATCCAAAAACCCGTGCCAGTTAAGAATGCGAGAACGACCAGAACGATGAGCAGGCGTCGGCCGACTCGCTTAATTGTCATCCCCCTCCCCTCCTCCGTTCTGGACCATTCGATATAAAGCGATGCTCAAGACCGACCTCGAGTCCGATCCAGATGAACCCGCCGTATTTTCACCGCCTCAATGTACTACAATTCCCCGCTCCGCCAAAATTAAACCCGTTCCGATCATCATCGCCTGTGCTTCGCCATAACCGGATCAGTTGAGGAACACATCTTGGCCGACAGGCTGTGTTCGATTTCGCCTTAGGATAAAATCAGGTTGGGGAATTTGTCGGGAAGCCGTCTGAAAGGCGGGGAGGCTCGGTTGCCGGTGGAACTGGGATCTTCCCACAGAGGGCTCCCGTTGAATCGTTGCAAAGGGCTGGCGGAACGAGTTGAACTGCTTAAGCCGCCCGTCGGGCGTAGCGATGGTGGAGACCTCCCACCAGCGGCAGTTCAACAATCTCTCCCATCTCCGGTGGGTCAATGGCCCTTGGCTCTGGAGTGTCTTTGCTCAACCCTCAGTGCGTGCGGTTGCGGTGGCAATATTCCAGATAGCTTTTCAAGATCTTTCGCAGATGCCCTTCTCCCAGCACGATCACATGATCCAGGCACTCCCACCGGACAGATCCGATCAGTCTCTCCACGTAGGCTCGCTGCCATGGGCTGGCCGGCGCGGAGAGGACTTCCTCAATGCTCATACCTTGGATTCGTTCGTGGAAGTCACACCCATAGATTTTGTCCCGATCTCGTAACAGGTAACGTCGTGCTGTATCTTCAGGAAAGGCCTCCACCATCTGTTGCCCTGTCCACGCAGCCGTCGGATGCTCCGTCACGTTGAAGTGAACCACACGCCGGCGGTGGTGAGCCAGCACCACCAAGACAAACAAGACCCGAAATGTCGCTGTGGGGACCGTGAAGAAATCGATCGAAACCAGATCCTGAACATGATTGTTCAGAAAAGCCCTCCACGTCTGGGAAGGTGGCTTGCGGCTCTTGGGCATCAGTCGGGAGACGGTTCGCTCCGAGATCTCGATCCCCAGTTTCAGTAACTCCCCATGAATGCGTGGTGCGCCCCAATACAGGTTCGCGGTCGCCATGCGCTTGATGAACGCTCTGACCTCCGAACTCGCTTGCGGCCGACCCCCACTTTTCCGCTGCGAAATCCTGGCCCAGTAGATTCGGAAGACCTTTCGTTGCCAACCGACGACCGTGTCGGCGTTAACCATGTGCAAGGCCCGCCGCCACGGCGCCCAGATCCGAGAAAGCACGACCCAGAACAACCGGTCTCTCCTCTTCAGTTTCGGGACTCCATTCCTCCTTTTCAGCACTCCCAGCTGTTGTCGCAGAGCCAGGTTCTCGAGGGCCAAGTCGCGGCGTTCTCTAACAGCGGCCATCATCAGAATTCCCAGCCACCGTAATGTTTCGATCATAGTTTGGAGTGTGGAGGGAACCAGCTGAATAATCAATGGGCTTCAAGCCGATGGAGTTTTGGCGAGAGACAGGCTTCACTATGGGACTTCGAGTACGCGGCGTCCTATCCGGAGAAATGCACGGAGAAAACTCCTTGCGTGAGCTCGGATGTCCCGGTCATCGCGACAGGGCGCTATCAAGAGTTCGGCTCTGCCGTGCCGCAGCATTAATTGCCAGCTGCTGGGCAGGCCGCGAAGAAAAGTTCCGGAACAGGGCGCACGGAGAAGAGGGAGAAATTACTTCGCCTTTTCTCTGCGAACTCCGCAGACTTTGTGGTACGTTAACATTCGGGCTAGAAGAACCCAAAAAAGTGAAGCTGGAGATTGCCCCCACCCTAGTACTACTACGTTAAGTTAAGGTGGTCGGTTTCGCTTGCGAATTATGCTGCCACAATACGCACACTCTCCGGTCCAGGTGAACAACAGGCGTTGGATCTCACGGCGCGTCTGTGGCAGGGTCCACCCAGAAGTTTTTTTTGCTCCGCAATCTTTCCAGGGTCAGGAAGGCA
>Ga0326728_10001197_pt1 | contig 93067 bp, 84 predicted proteins | sample MB3enrmetagenome_FD_207602 | JGI IMG/M metagenome (GOLD analysis project Ga0326728, IMG submission 207602) | Lab enriched peat soil microbial communities from McLean, Ithaca, NY, United States - MB31MN | ecosystem: Environmental > Terrestrial > Soil > Wetlands > Peat | place: USA: New York... | reverse complement strand
GGAGGCCTCGATGGATTTCCAGCCCCGGATGGAGGAGCCGTCAAAACCCACCCCCTCGGCGAAGGACTCCTCGGTCAACTCGCTCATCGGACAACTGAAATGCTGCCAGGTGCCGAAGGTGTCAACGAACTTGATGTCGAACATCCTGGCCCCGTTCTCGCGGGCCATCTCTATCACACTCTTTGGATTGCTCATGGTATTCTCGATTTTGATTCTTTCGTTTTCGTTTTGGTGACACGCCGCCGCGCAAACTGCGTCTCTCGTGCGCAATTATTGGCGCGACGGCGCGTTAAATTCTCACCCTGCGTCGGGTTCAAATGGCGGCTTCGCCTTTCTCGTCGGTGCGGATGCGAACAATCTCCTCGACAGCGGAGACGAAGATTTTGCCGTCACCGATCTTGCCGGTTTTGGCGGAACTGACGATGGCGGAGAGTGCTCCCTGGACGCGGTTGTCCGGGAGGGCGATCTCGAGCTTGATCTTGGGCAGGAAATCCACCTTGTATTCGCTGCCGCGATAAATCTCGGTGTGGCCCCTTTGGCGGCCGAAGCCTTTGACTTCGCTCACGGTCATGCCTTCGATGCCAATTTGATTTAAAGCGTCTTTGACTTCTTCCAGTTTGAAGGGTTTGATGATGGCTTCGATCTTTTTCATTAGTTGACAAGCAAGCGCGTCGTTGCTTGGACAGGGCCGTTATAGCAAAGCTGATGCCACAGTCCCAGGAAAAACGATGCTGAAGTTGCAAACATATTTGCATCAACGAGTTGCGAGTCAATTGCGAACGGCGCGAAAGCAGGGCGGCGCATGTCGTTTTCTGCGCAAACTGGTTAAATCGCCACCTTTGCCCGGTGAGAGGCGGGAAGTGCGGGGCGAGACGCGCCGCACTGCGACCGGGACGGTCGCGGTCCCAATCAATCACCGGCTGGCGGCGCGGGCGAAGCTGACGGAATCCTTGATGCGCTTGTTGTCGGCGCGAATGCGGGCCGAGAGTGTTTTGCTGATGGCGAAAAGAATGGGGGCGGACAATTCAGGGGCTTCGCGGCGCAATTTGTCGAAGGCTTCGGAGGAGATTTTCAAGAGGATGCTGTCCTTGTTGGCCACGACGTCCGCCGACCTGGGGCCTTGGTCGAAAAGCGCGATTTCGCCAAAGCAATCCCCGGGTCCCAGGGTGGCCAGGATGGTTTCCTTGCCGGTGATCATCAGGCGCACGCGCAATTCGCCGTCCAGCACCAGGTACATGCCGTCGTCGGGATCGCCCTGTTTGACGATTTGCGCCCATTGGCGGACGGTCTGCGGCTCCATGAAACGGACGAAACGCGACAGTTGTTCGTCGTCCAGCTCGGCGAGGGCTTTGACGCGACGCAACATGCCCGGTGTGATGTCCGACTTGCCGATGGAAAGCTCCATCGGAGCGTGGGCGCCGCCGGGGTCGCTTTTTTTGCGGAAGAAGAGCTGAAGTTCGGGCAGGCTGGCGGCCTTGCGCCAGCGGTCGTTCTGGCCGTCGAAGACCCAGGTGTCGGGCAAAACCCGTTCGTCCCGCACCCAACTGATCAAGGTGGGCAGTTCGACGGGGCCATAGACCACATTGTCCGCGGCCCAAATGCTGTAAACGACGCTTTGGCTTATTTCGACGGCCACAGGTCATGTATAGCAAAAGAAAAGGGAAAGGGAAGCGAAAAAACCTGGCATAAGGGCCTTGTTTCCGGCGGCCGTTGGCGTAAATTGGGGGCATGGTGACATCTGCGGCGCCAATTGTTGATTCTTGAGCGGATAACCGGCGAGCAGCGCCTGGTCTGGTGGGAATTGCGGGAGGGCGAATATCAGGAAATTCTCCCGCAGGCGGGAGGGGTGCTCAAGAGCGCCGTCTTTCCCGGCCTGTGGCTCGATGCTCCAGCGCTGTTGCGGGGCGACAAAGCGGCGGTTCTGGCCACATTGCGGCAAGGGCTGGACAGCCCGGAACACCGGGCCTTTGTCGTGGCGGTTTAAGCCGATCTGGATTGCGGCAGGGCCGGCCTGCGAACAGGAGGGGGAGAAGTTATCGGTTTTCCGCGTAAGGTCTTTGTCCAGTGTGGGCAAAAAACCGCAGAATGCGCTTTCTGATGACACCACAACTCCAACCCACCCTACGGCCAATAACCTAAAGGCGGTTATGTGGCATCCTACGTGCTGAGGGGTCACAGAACGCGGGTTGTTCAACCGCAGGCGCGTCAATGTGAGGAACAACGCGGAGATTTTACGTTTTGTTTACGCCATTGGGTTGCCTTTTTACTACCGCGCATAGGAGCGATGTGGAAAGGTTGCTGCCGTGCGAAGACACGTGAGAGAAGCGCGAGTCCAGGAATGGTTGCTAAAATTGACAGAGCAGGAAACTTTAAGAGTATTTTAAGCCCGGAGGGCCGCTGATTAATCAAGCGGCGCACGCGGCACTGGTCTGCGCCGGGTTGCAATGCCGGTTCACTCAAAACTCAACAATAAGAAATACGACAACAAGAAATGAAAATGACTGAGAGATTGACGCGTAAGAAACTCCACCCTGTTGCCATCGGCCTGGTGGCCGGGTGTATCAGTTTGGCCTGTGCCGCCCGGGCGGCGGACACGACTAACGCGGCCTCCACGAACGCGGCCCCGCCTGGCCCCGAAGTCACCGGGCGCAAAGCGCACGAGGGGTTTTGGAAGCGTTTTGATGAAGCCAACCGGGAAGCATTGGGAAGTCCGGCTTTTGAGAATCCGGCGCCCACTCCGCCGGGGACGCCCGAACCGCCCTCAACCCGGCGCGGCAACCCCGCGCCCTTTGATTCGCCACCCTATCCAAACGGTGAATGGCAAATCGGCGGCACGGAGATTGTCGGAGATCAGAACCTGACGCCGGATTATCCTTTGATGCAGGCCATCTACGACGGCCCGCACGGCCAGGCCTGGAGAGACAGCAAAATCAAGTTCTACGGGTGGGAGGATTTCTCGGGCAACGTCAGCACGTCCGGCAATACGGGACTCAATCCGGTGACTGCGCAAGCCGCCAACTTTCCGCTGGTCTATGATCAACGGCCCAACCGCATGGAGCAAAACCAGTTTGTGCTCTACGCGGAACGGACGCCGGACGAGAACCAGACGGACCAGTGCGATTGGGGTTTTCGCATGTCGGCCGTCTATGGTCTGGATTACCGCTACATGATTTCGCGCGGGTGGGACGACCAGCAACTGACCCATCACAATAACTTTTACGGCTACGACTCGCCGATGATGTACGCCAACTTGTATGTCCCGAAGGTGGCGGAGGGCCTGAATCTGACCCTCGGACGGATCATTTCGGAAGCGGACATCGAAGCGCAGTTGGCGCCCAACAACCTGATGTCCAGCCATTCGCTCCTGTATGGGTTCGATCCTTACTGCCAATGGGGGTTGTTTGCCACTCTCAAGCTGAACAAAAACTGGACGGTGCAAGGCGGGGTGGCGGCGGGCAACGACGTGACGCCGTGGGAAACCCAGGATCCGGGCACCCAGCCCACCGGCACAGTCATGGTGCAATACCAGTCCGACAACAATAAATTCGGCTTCTACGGCGGGGCCAACGCGTTCAATAACGCCCAGTGGGGTTTCAACAATATTCAGCAGTACGTCGGCACCTTCACTTACAAGTTCACCGACAAAATATGGACGACGCACGAAACGTGGTACATGTACCAGGAGCATTGTCCGGGTCAGCCGACGGCGGGGAATCCGGGCGGCTTCACGGCGCCGGATGAGCCGTTGGGCCAAAATGGCGGCTTTGGTTACAGCGACGCCCAAATACCGGTCCACCCGGGCTATGCCTCGGAATGGGCGACGCTTAACTACACACAAATCCGGCTGGGGCCAAGCACGTTCTTGAGCGTTCGCAACGAGGCTTTTGATGACAACGACGGCAACCGCACCGGCTATTCGACGCTCTACTCGGAACATTCCATCGGTCTGATCTGGTGGCCCAGCAAGCTCATCACCTTCCGGCCAGAAATCCGCTACGACCGCACCTATGGCACACATGGAAGCAGCGGCCCCAATGCGGCGGTCAATCCGGTGACGGGGGCCATTATAGACGAGGCGAAACCGTTTGACAACGGCACGCGGCGCCAACAGGTCACCGCCCAGTTTGACGTGATCTATCACTTTTAGCCTGTTGAGCCATGCCCGCATCAGCCTGGCTTGGCACATGGGACCAGCCCTTGTTCCTCCTGGGGCTGGTCCCCGTATTGCGAACTGATGAAAAGACAATGGAACTCAAGGGATTCAGGAAAATTGGGGTGCCGGGGTGTTCCTCTGCGATTGGCTGGCTTGCGGTGCGTTGAGCCATCTTATCCAAACCCGGCACCCCGCCTGTTTTTGTTCACAAACCAAGGGCTCCGCGCGAAAATGTTGTTGATTCTTTGCTCCATCCTGCCAGGGCAACCGAATGGCGGGCGGCGCGGCGGGCTTCTCCTGTTTTTTGGGGTTTGCCTGGCATGGACGTGTCTGGCGGAAGCCCAATCGCCGGGAAACACCGCGGCGACCAACGCGCCCGCCGCGCCCCTCACCCTGGCCCAGGCAAAAGAGATGGCCTTTGAAAAAAACTGGGATTTGCTGGCCGCCCGGAGCGGCATTGACTCCGCCACCGCACAACTCATTGTCTCGAAGGAATTCCCCAATCCCACGGCTTCGTGGTCGAGCGCATATATTGGCAGCTATAAGAACTCAACTGTCGTGGGCAACGGCTTGTGGCAGCGCAGTTACGATACCGTCTTTGCCGTCAATCAGTTGATTGAGATAGCCGGCAAGCGGCATGACCGCCAAGTGGCGGCGCGGGCGGGCGTTATTGGCGCCAAAGCCCGGTTTTATGATGGCAAACGGACGCTGGATCAAGGAGTGACCAAGGCTTATATCGCGGCGCTGCTGGCCGGGGAGAACGCGCGGATTTTGAGTGAATCCGCCCGCTTGCTCCTCCACGAAGCTGAAATCGCCCAGGCCCGGTTCAAGGCCGGAGATATTTCCGAATCCGACAAAAAGCAGATCGAAATCAACGCCGAGCAATTCGAACTGCAGGCAAAATCCGCCGAGGCCGCGGCCATCCAGGCCCGGATTGCAGTGGAAATTCTGATGGGCGTGTCTCAGCCCAAGGGAAGCTGGCTCGCGGCAGGATCGCTGGATGAGCTGGTCCAAGCTCCGCTTCCGCCCGTTCAAGAACCGGCGTCCGATGCGGCCCGGCCGGATGTGCTGGCCGCGGAGGCCGATCTGAGAGGAGCCAAGGCCAATCTTCAGCTGCAAAGAGCGATTCGAATTCCGGACCCGACGGTCCTGATTGAATACCAGCATCAGCCCCCGGGTGGGGGGCCGCCCGTGGACACGTTGGGTATCGGCGTTTCGTTCCCCCTGCCTCTGTGGAACTTGAATGGAGGCAACATCAAAGCGGCGCAAGCCAGCGTGGACCAATTCGCGTTTGCGGTCGGAAAGATCCGGACGCAGAGGGCGGCCGACATGGCCAACGCCGAGTCGGAATATAACGAGGCTCATGCGCGCTGGCTGAAGTATCGCGATCAGACGGCGCCTAAATCCACGCAGGTTCGGGAGTCGGTGGCCTTTGCTTATGAAAAAGGCGGCGCGTCATTGGTGGATTTGCTGGATGCCGAACGCACCGACAATGACGTCCGCCTAGCCACCGTGCAAGCGATGTCCGATACGGCCAATGCGATCGCCGACCTGGTCGCGGCGCGAAATGTCCTGCCCCAAAGAGAATTGGCAGCCCGCAAACAATGAAAGCCATCCTAATTATGAAGACATCAATGACTGCGACAACAGTCAGTCCCGCAACGCCTCTGTTCTCCGCTCCGGCTCTGCCGAAATGGCTCAGTCTGCTGGCGGCGGTGGGTGTGCTGGGCTGCAGCAGGGGCAAACCGGTGACGGTGGCGGCCTTGCCGGAGGCAAAGGTTGAGGGCGACAAAGTTGCCTTTGTGACCAACGCTCCCCAATTGGCGGCCATCGGCGTGCAACCGGCGCAGCCCCGAACATTGGCCGTGACGCACGTCACCGGCCGCCTTTATTGGAACGACGATGCCACAGTCCGTGTCTTTACACCCGTAGCCGGACGAGTGACCGCCGTTCGAGCCGACCTCGGCCAGCCTCTTTCAGCCGGCTCGCCGCTGGCGGAGATTGATTCGCCCGATTTCGCCCAGGCGCTGGCCAATGCCCGCACGGCGGTGGGCAATCTGGCGGCGGCCGACAAGGCCTTTTCGCGCAGCCAAGAGTTGCTGGCCCACGGCGCCGCGGCCGCCAAGGACGTGGAAGCGGCCCAAGCGGCCTATGTGGCCGCGTTGGCCGAGCGCGACCGGGCGGAGGCCGTGCTGGCCAATTACGGGGGAAGCGATAAGAGTTCCAATTCAGTCTATATCCTGCGCAGCCCGCTGGCCGGGCTGCTGGTGGAAAAGAACATCAATCCCGGCCAGGAGCTGCGGGCCGATCTCATGCTGGCCAACGCCCCCAATTTGTTCGCGCCCAATTTTGTGGTCAGCGACCCCGCCCGGCTCTGGCTGCAGGTGGACGTGGCGGAGTCGGACTTGTCCTCCCTGAAAGCCGGACAGGCTCTGCAAGTCTCCTCCCCGGCCTTTCCCGGCAAGGTATTTCACGGGGTGGTGGATCGCATTGGAGACACGATGGATCCGGCCACTCGAACGGTCAAAGTTCGCGGGATTGTCAACAATCCAAACAAACTGCTCAAGGCGGAGATGTACGTGCTGGTGGACGTGGTGGAAGACTCCAGCAAAGCCGGGCGCTTGGGCGTCGAGGTTTCCTCCAAGGCCCTGTTTATGAAAGGCGACGACTCGTTCGTTTTCATCGAAGAATCTCCCGGCAATTTCCAGCGCAAGCACGTCGTGGTGGGCGTGGAAAAAGACAACAAGGTTCCCGTGTTGGAAGGCCTCGACGCCGGCCAAAAAGTGGTCACCGAAGGGGCTCTCCTGCTGCAGGCCGTGCTGGAACCGGCCTCCTAGCGCCGCGGCCAATCCAGATTGACTCCGCCGATAACGCATGATCAATAGGCTCACCAACACCGTATTGCACCACCGCGCCGTGGCGGTGTTGATGTTGCTGGTCTTCATTTTCTTCGGCGTTGTGGCCTTTCGTGAACTGCCGGTGGAAGCCTATCCGGACGTCACCAATGTCTCGGTGCAAATCATCACCTTGTTTCCAGGACACGCCGCGGAAGAGGTGGAACGTCTGGTCACCATTCCCATTGAGAGCGTCATGAACGGAATACCCAAACGGGTCTCCATGCGCTCCATTTCGCTCTTCGGCCTGTCCCAAATCACGCTGGTCTTTGAGGACGACGCCAAAAACGACGTGATTCGCAACCTGGCCAATCAACTGCTGGGGGGCGTGACGCTGCCGCCGGGCGCCCAGGCCAGCCTTTCTCCCGATGCCACGCCCATTGGGGAAGTTTTTCGCTATACCTTGCGGGCCTCTCCCGGTTTTCCACCCGAGGAAGTGCGCGCGCTGGAGGACTGGGTGGTGGAGAAGAAACTCCGCTCGGTGCCAGGGGTGGTGGATCTCAATCCTTTTGGCGGATTGACCAAGCAATATCAGGTGCTGGTGGATCCGCTTAAACTCAAGTCCTACAATCTGACCCTGCTGCAAGTCTTCACCGCCTTGCAGAACGGCAACTGCAATGCCGGAGGCTCTTATGTCGAGCACGGCACCGAACTCTATGTCGTCCGAGGTCTGGGCATGGTCCGGGACGTGGGCGAGATAGAAGACATCGCCGTGGCCACTGTCGCCGGCACCCCTGTTTTCATCCGCGACATTGGCCGGGTCATAATCGGCCACGCGGTGCGCCTGGGCCGCGTGGGCCGGACGCAGGGCCAAAAGGACGAGGACGACGTGGCCGAGGGGATCGTGGTCATGCGGCGCGGAGAAAATCCGCTGGAGGTCTGCAAACGAATCAAGAAGATGGCCGATGAAATCAACGAGCACTATCTGCCCTCGGGCGTGCGTTTGGTGACCTACTACGATCGGACGGCTCTGACCGAACGCACGCTCCACACCGTGCGCCGCAACGTGGTCGAGGGCATCGGGCTGGTCTTGTTGGTTCTGACGCTCTTCCTGGGCTTGGGCAACTGGCGTTCCGCCCTGGTCGTGGCTCTGGCGGTGCCGGTTTCCTTGCTGGGGGCTTTCATGCTGCTGGACCTGCGCGGCATCCCGGCCAACCTCATCTCCATGGGCGCCATAGATTTTGGCATCATTGTGGATTCTTCCGTCGTGGTCGTGGAAAACTTGCTCCGCATTCTGGAAGAGCGCCGCGGCCGCGTCCGCTCCCTGCCGGCGGCCATCATTGAGGCCGTCACGGAGATGGGCCGTCCGATTCTGTTTTCCAAGATCATCTTGTTGACAGCGTTCATACCCCTTTACACGCTTCAGCGCGTCGAGGGGCGGATTTTCAAGCCGATGGCGCTGACACTCACTTTTGCTTTGGTTACGGGCACGGTCTTCGCCATCGTGATTCTGCCGGCGCTGGCCAGTTTCGCCGTCGCGGGGGGCAGGATCGCCTCCAAGGAGTCCTGGATTGTGCGCTGGCTGGGGCGCCTATATCGGCCGGCCCTGGACTTTGCCATCAAGACGCCGGTGGTGGTCTATGTGGGGGCCTTGCTTTTGTTGGGGGCCGGGGCCGGGGCCTACACGTTGCTGGGCAACGAATTCCTGCCCAAATTGGACGAGGGCGAACTGTGGGTGCGCACGTTTGTCCCCCAATCCATTTCGCCTTCCGAATCGGCCCGCATCACCCAGAATGTCCGCCGGCGCATGGCTTCCTTTCCCGAAGTGCGCTACGTGGTCAGCCAACTGGGCCGGCCCGATGACGGCACCGACATCAACGGATGGGATGTCACCGAATACAGCGTTGGCTTGAAGCCCCGCGAGGACTGGACGACCGCCCACAACCGCGAGGCGCTCTGCAACGCCATGAATCGCAGCCTCAGAGAAATCCCCGGCGTCGAGACCCAGTTCAGCCAATACATCGAAGACAACGTGAACGAAGCTGTCTCAGGGGTGAAGAGCGAACTGGCGATCAAACTTTACGGGGATGACCCGATCAAGCTCCAAGAGCTGGCCGATCAAATGGTCAGCATCATCAAAACCGTGCCCGGAGCCGCGGATGTCGGAACGGACTTGCTGTTGGGCCAGCCCCAAATTCAAATCACGGTGGATCGAAAGGCCATCGCGCGCTACGGGCTGGCCGTCAACGACGTCCAAACCATCGTGGCCACAGCCATCGGCGGCCAGGCGGCCACGCAAGTGCTGGAAGGCGAGCGCACCTTCGACCTGGTGGTCAAAGTGGCCCCCAAGGCCGTGTCCGACTTGCAATCCATCCGCAGCATCCCGGTCTTTGGCTCCAATGGCGAGCGCATCACCCTGGGCACCGTGGCCAAGGTTGAGGTCAAACCTGGACTGGCGCGGGTCATTCGGGAGGAAAACCAACGGCGCACGGCCATCAAGCTATCTGTGCGGGGACGCGACTTGGGGTCAGTCGTGGCGGAAGCGCAACAGAAAGTCCAGGCGGCCGTCCATTTGCCTCCCCGCTACCGATTGGAATGGACCGGTTCCTTCGAAAATGAGCAACGAGCCGTTCGGCGTTTGGCGCTCATTGTGCCTTTGACTGTTCTGGCCATTTTCTTTCTTTTGTTCATCGCTTTCAACTCGGCCCTGTTCGCCACCTTGATTGTTTTCAACGTCCCATACTCGGCGGCGGGCGGATTGATGGCCTTGCTGGCGGTGGGGTTGAATTTGTCCGTCGCCGCGCTGGTGGGCTTCGTGGCGCTCTTCGGCGTCTCCATCCAAAACAGCGTCATTCTGGTGAGCCGGATTCGCGAATTGCGCCGGGAGGGCCTCGGAATGATGGCCTCCATCAAGGAGGGCGCTGCATCCCGCGTGCGACCGATGGTCATGACCGCCCTGATGGCCATGCTGGGATTGCTGCCCATGGCCATCTCCACCGGCGTTGGCGCCGAAACGGCCCGGCCCTTTGCAGTGGTCATCATCGGCGGTCTGGTTACCGACACCCTTTTGACCCTCTTCATCCTCCCATTGCTCTATCCGTACTTTGAGTCCAAAGAAGATCAGAGGATGTTTGCCATCAACCTGGAAGAGCAACGGCGCATTCACCCGGGTTCGGCGCCCGCATGAACCCGGCCCATCCAACACCATAACCCGGCGCCGCGGATTCGCTGCGCTTCTCACCGGTTTTTACACGTTTTTAATCAAAAACAGAGTATCTTTTACTATCCAATGTTGCCGGGCGAAGGCATAATGGTTGGTGAAAATGAAAAGCACAGTCTGCCAGTCTCACTGGACGGCAGGGGCGGCGCGTCCGCCACGGCGGGCGCCTTGTGACAGTCGGGAGAATCATCGTGAAAGATGAACCGATGAAGCCGGTCGTCGTTGTGATTGACGATGAGGTGCAACTTCGCCGCCTGCTGAGAATCACTCTGGAGGGCAATGGCTACAAGGTCTTTGACGCGGCCAACGGGCAACAGGGCCTCGCCGAAGCGGCCGCGCGCCATCCGGACCTGGTGGTGCTGGACCTGGGCCTGCCGGATATGGATGGGGTGGATGTGCTCGTGCGACTTCGCGAGTGGAGTTCCGTTCCGGTTATTGTTCTGTCCGTTCGCGACAGCGAGCAGGACAAGGTCACCGCTTTGCGCAGCGGGGCCGATGATTACCTGACCAAGCCCTTCAGCACGGCGGAATTGCTGGCGCGCCTGCAAGTGGCCCTGCGACACGCCCAACCTGCCTCCGAGGAGACCATTTTCAGAAGCGGTCCGCTGACGGTGGACCTGGCATCACGCAGCGTCCAGGTGAACGGCCAACCCGTCAAGCTGACCGGGACCGAGTACGCGCTGCTGCGGCTCTTTGTGCGCAATGCCGGCAAGGTCCTGACCCATCCTCAAATCATGGAACAGGTCTGGGGGCCGGGTCATCGGGACAAAACCCACTACCTTCACGTGTATATGACGTATCTGCGCGAGAAAATCGAAGCCGTTCCCGCCAGGCCCCAATTACTGGTCACGGAGGCCAGGGTGGGGTACCGCTTGGAAATCCAATCCCCCATCCAGCCTGAAAGGCCCGAGCCGCTGGTCAAAAGCGCCCTCAATTGAACATCATCCGCGAAACAGGAGAAAATGATTATGCCGGACCAAACCGATCTCAACACAGCCCTGCTTGAGCCACTGGAAACGGCCGTCGTTCCCGCCACCCAGACGCCCTTGGTCATCCGGGATTACTTCAAACAGTACTCCGGGGTGAAGTTCGCCACCGTCTGGGCGGAATTCAAGAGCCGGTACTTCGACAAGACGGAAGATCCGACCGGCGAAATGACCTACCGCAAATACAAGCTGAAGCGCATCTCGGCCGACGGCCCGATCATCGCCGAGCTTGGCGGCGAAACCAAAGTCGAAGGGCCTGTTGCCGCCGCCCTGGCGCTCCTGAAGCGCCAGCCCAACGGCGAGGCAGGGTTTCTGCAGACCAACGGCTATGCCAATATCTTCTACGCCCGGGATAAAAAGGGCGTGCTGTGCGCCATTCGCATTGGCTGGGCCGGCGAGGGCTGGGTGATGGACGCCATTTCGGTGCAGGACCCCTTGGCGTGGAATGGCCGACACGAAATTTTCTGTCCGCTTTCAGGGGCCAAGGACCCATGAGCGCCGGCCATTCAAGCTAAGCGTCCGCGCAAGAATAACGTCCGGTTTTGCCAGCGCCCTTTGGACCAAACCCGTTTCGAAAGGCGAGAGAGTTCGAAAGCATTGATTGACAATTGGCCATTGAAAATCTGTCATCTGCCATTGCGTCCCGCTTCGGCATCTGCTCAATTGCCAATGACGAATTGTCAATGACCAATTATCAATGGCCTTCGAGAATAGGCTCTCAGGCGCCGCCTCGATTATGTTTGAATCGCGCCTCATTAACAAAAAACCCCTCCCGGTTTGCCGGGAGGGGCTGGAATTGAAGTTGAGTCAATTAGAACTTGTAGATCACGTTGGCCGCGACCATGACTTCGTTCCGTTTGGTGCCCGGTGTGGTACCCGCCAATGAGGGAATGCCTCCGAATGGAGTCGAGCTATCGGCCGCGTGGTCCCAACGGACTTCAAGCCGGCTGATGACGTTGGCCCACAGGTCGTACTGCAGGGTTCCAGTCACAGCCATGACTTTGTTGAACGGACCGCCACTGCCGGTTGGTCCCGGCTTCTCCCCGTCGTTAGCGAGGAGCAAACCAGTCAATCCAGGGCCGTTGGCGTACTCGGCGCGGCCGTTGAGGGACAGCTTATCGGTTGCCTTGTAAGACACATAGCCCGCAATCGAATCCACGTATTGCGCATCAACCGTCCCAAGGCCGGTGAGGATATCGACATGATGGATCCAATCCCAAGACGCGCCAAAGGACAGGCCTGTGACCGGTGTATTGATGGTCGTGCCCACATACACCTCCTGGCGGTCATGGCCTGTTCCTTTGGGAACGGTAGCGCCGCCACTATCGCCTTCGCCGTAGTCAATCCCGGCATAGAGCGCGGAGCCTTTGAGGCTTCCCCAACTATCCGGCGCCGTCAAGGTCAACAAGCTGACCAAGGATTTTTTGCTTTCGATGATCGGGGTGCCAGGGTCCGAACGCGAATTCAGCCCCACGGTGTTGACGGTATCCGCCACGCCTGCCTGAGCGCTGAAGGAGTCACAGAATTTGTACGAGGCGAGCAGGCCGGTGTGTTCGGTCGGCTCGAACGACTTGCCGTACGAAACCGTATAATTCGGGTTTTTGTAGGTGTCGCTCGACTCGTATCCGAGCAAGCCGTCCCAGCGGCCCAGATCGAAGTCAAGGCCGTTGCCAATGGGGACGCGCATGCTGACGAAGGCCTGGCGAATCGGATACGCGCCGGCGTCAATGGCGGCGGCATCGGGGCCGTAGCTCAATTCGAGTGTATAGCCCGCCGTCCATTGGCCTTCTTCCAGCGGTTTGGCGATTTTGACGTCAACGGCATTCAGATTGAAGCCGTCCTGTTTGCCTGCGTTAAAGGCATAGGGCGCCGGATTGGCGTTGCCTGTGCCTGGGTTCCACACCGCCGACGTGTCCACATAACCACTAATGGTGGTCGCGGACAACGCGGTCTGAAGCGGAACCAACTGCGGAGCCGCGTTCTGCGCGAGAAGCGCGGGCGCGAGGGTGACCAGCCCGAGGGCGGCCAACCCGAGTGTCCATTTTTCTATTCTCATGTTCCTCCTGCGATGTTTACGTTTATATACGTTTTTTGTTATAGAGGCGAAACCAATTCGCCCCTGCACACCAAAAACGGTGCATTAGGGCGCACAATAGGGAATCCGGCCCGGTTTGACAACAAGTTTTTTTCCCAAATTGTCACATTTTTCTTGAATAAATTCATAAGCTGCTTGAAATCAGTGACTTACGTTGTCCGGTATAAATGCAAAAGTTTCTCAAAAAAAGCTGGTTGTTCGGATGAATGGCTTGAAATTCACACAATGCGTAGTATGGCGACGGTCAAAACCCTCCGCCTGTTGTGGATTAGAAAACGGCGGGCAGGCCTTCACGCAGAATCCGCAAACGATGGCTTATGCCGTTGTTGGCGGCCAATTGCTTCAACCATCGTGGCGGTTCATCCAGATCTTCAAACGACAGTTTAAATGTGCCATAGTGCATGGGCACCAGCCATTTTGCGGCCAAGTCGCCAAAGGCCTTGATCGCCTCGTCCGGCCCCATGTGGACGTGCCGGAAAGAGTCCGGGTAATAGGCGCCGATGGGCAGGAGGGCGATTTCGGGGGGGCAGACCTTGCCGATCTCTTTGAAGCCGGAGAAATAGGCGCTGTCGCCCGCGTGATAAAGCCGCCGTCCTTGGTGCTCGATCAAGAATCCGCCGTAGCCGCGGTGATGGTCCCGCAAGACCCGCGCGCCCCAATGTTTGGAAGGTGTCAGGGTGACGCGCCAGTCGGCGTGCGAGAAGCTCTCCCACCATCGCAATTCGATGATTCGCTCGAAGCCGAGGTCGGCCGCCAGGTCGCCCATGCCCCAGGGCATTACTCCGATTTTGGGCGAGGGCAGGCGGCGCAGCGTCGGGCGGTGGAAATGATCGAAGTGGGCGTGCGTGAGCAAAACCAGGTCAATGGGCGGCAGGTCCTGAATCTTCAAGCCGGCGCGGCGGATGCGTTTGATGACCAGCAGCCAGTTGGCGAAGTTCGGGTCAATGAGCACGTTGAGGTCGGTGAACTGAGCCAGGAAGGAGGCGTGGCCGATCCAGGTCAGCGCCACCTGGCCCTTGGCCAGCCGGGGAAATTTCGGGCGCACAAGTTCGCCCGTCCGCCGGGTCAGGAGCGCCTTCCACACCAGTTCGTAAAAAAAGGCGCCTGGATTGAAATGTTTGCTGGGCGTCAGGTCTTTGAACGACCGCGGCAGGGGTTGGCGCCGTTTGGCGCCCCTGGCCCGGAAGGCCCAGCCGGACTTGTTTTCGCGCATGATGTTCTATTACAATGGAACGGCGGGAATTCAACCTGAATTCAGCAGGGGATGTCACTTGCGGCGGGCCAGGGCGGGCCAATGCAGGAGAACGGCGGCGGTCAGGACGATGGCGGCATAGCGATGGGTCAAGTATAGAAAATGCTGGCCGTCTGTCCCGCAGAGCGGCGTCATGGGCACAACGCCTGACAAGACCACGACCAGGCCGCACAGGAGAATCACCCACAGCAAGACGCGCGCGGGAATGTTCAGGGGCGAGGGCGCGCCGCCGCGGCAGAGGTCGGCCCAGGTCAGGGCCACGGCGGCCAGTCCGAGGGCGAAGAGCGGCGCGACCGCGACGTGGGCCATCAACACCCAATGGGTCATGGGCGCTTTGCCCAGGGCGAAAGTGCCGATGCCGGTGGCCGCCAGAATGGCCAGGGCGGCGCACAGCACGGCGTAAGAGAGCTTGCCGAAGGGGCGGCTCATGGCTGCTCCTTTCCCGCCCCACCCAGCCAGGCGGCAATCGCGCCAAGGCCGCGCAGCCCGTAATGGAGCAGCACGCCCAGGACGACAAACGCGGCGGCAAAGACAATAGTCTTGAGCAGCGGACGGAAGTGAAAGGTGAAGGCAAAGAAGGAGGCGACTGTTTTATCGTCTCCGCGCATTTGCCACATTTGCCGGCGCAGGCCGTCTTTGGCCTCGACAGGGCCTTTGGCGGCGACGGTGGCGAAATAGATTGGGGAATCGCCGGCATGGCAATCGGCGCAACCGCGCGCGCCGAGGGCCTGCGCGGCGGGGCGGACATCATGGGCCAGCGCCCAGGCGTAAGGTTTGGCGGCGGGGAACTCCCGGGAACTCAGAACCCCTTTATCAACACGGTATATTTTGCCCGCGGCGATAAAAACCGGGTCGCCCTTGGAATGATCGGCCGGGAAGGATTCCAGCGCCTGTTGGATTTGCGCGTCCGTCAGCGGCCGGGTCTGGTAGGGATCGCGGGCGGCATCGTCGCCGGATGGCTGGGGCAAGGTGACGGTTTTGGCGGCATCCGCCGGCAGAATGGGCGTGAGGTTTGTGCCGTTCAGGCGCGCCCAGAAGCTGGGCCAAACCATTTTGAACGGAGCGATCTTCCCATCCGCGCCGCGCAGGAAGACCGGTTCCAAGATGACCGGCGCGGTGTTTTGGCCGCGGGTGTGCGCCGGCAGGCCCAGCTTGTGCGCCAGGGAGGTGTGAACGACTTGGGGCTGCGGCGCGGGGAACGGCCCGGAATGACAGGCGGCGCAGGAAAGCTTCGCAAAATGGATCGGCGGCAGGCCCTTATGCAATAGGGGCGGGGACCCCAGGCGTCCGCTGGTGTGGCACCCGCGGCAGGTCAGGGTCTCGATGGTTCCCGCCTCGGATTGGAGCTGGCGCCGGGCCAGATCGCGGGCGGCGTCATCGGAGAGGGCGGCGTTGTCGCGGCGGAGCAGCGCCGTGCGCAGGGCGATCATGGTGTCGCTGATGGAACGGTCTTTGGCCTCGCCTTCGTAGCCGCGGACAATGGCGTGATCAAGCCCGTTGCGGTGGCAATCAACGCAGAGGAGGCCGGCCTTGAGGTGAACGTCCAGGTCGGAATGCCAGCGTGCGTCACCCAGCTCAGTCTGGCTGGTGTGACAATAATAACAATTGGCCACCCGAGGGCGGCGGGAGACTTGGAACAGGACGTTGTTCGCGGGGTCGAAGCAGGCCCGATTGTATTTGATGGCGGGGAGGGTCGAAGGCGGGGGCCGTCCGGGGCGCCAGGAATCGGCGATGCTGGCGGCGCTCCTGGAGCTGGAGAAAACGCCCAGGCTGGCGGCAATGGCGGGCGCCCAGCGGAATTCCTCGGCTTTGAGGGCGTTGAAGCGGGCCTCGTGATCGTAGCGGCCGGCGGATTGGTGGCAAACCATGCAATCAATCTCCATCTTGCCGGTGATGAGCATGCGACCCATTTCGCGGTCGCCAGCGTTGATCTTGTCCGGTTCGGCGACACCGCCGCCGGGGAAGTGGCGCGCGAAGTTGGTCAAAAACTCATAGTCGGTCAGACCAAGGTCCGAGGGCTTGAAGGTGCCGGGCCAGCCGCGATAGGAAAGAGGGATCTGCGTATGGGTCGGGGGGTCGGTTAGAATCCAGGGTTCGCCGGGTCGGCCGGGTTTGACGGTCCCCACGTCGGCGTTGAAATGCCAGCCTTGGCTGATGGCCTCGTAATCGTGGCATTTGCCGCAGGTTTGGGCCGGGGAGTAGGGGCTGGCTTTGGGTTCCTGCGGTTTGCCTTCCTCGCTCAAAAGGTCTGGCGGTGTGATCAGCCGTCCCTGGGCGTCATGGAGGGGGATGTTGTGGAGGAAGGGAGCGCGCGATTCGGTATAATTATCTTCGGCGCCAGAGCGGTGAGGGACGCAGCAGAGTTGGCAAGCGAGCAGGGCCAGAAGCGGCAGGCGGCGGCGGCGCCAAAACAAAAAAGCCACCGCCGCCGCTCCGAAGCCGCGCGGCCAACAAGAGAACTGACGCGGGCAAGGACTCAAACTTTGCCTGCCGGAGGGGACAATTTCAAAACTGCTTCCCGCATTTCCTTGCCCGGTTTGAATTTGACGACCGCACGACGCGGGATGGGGACATCGGTTTCCGGCCGGTTGGGATTGCGGCCGACGCGCGGCTTGCGCACCTTGACTTCGAAGACGCCGAAATTGCGCAACTCGACGGTTGTCCCATCCGCCAAAGCCTCGCAGATGTGATCGAGGATTTTTTGCACGACGTCCAGCACGTGTTGCTGCACCATGCCGGTTTCTTCGCTGATTCGAATTACGAGATCACGTTTTGTCATAGTATGTTCCTACTTGACTGCCTGGCGCCTGCCCGCCTGGAACTGTTTTGGCAGAGTTATTTAGCTCTACCGCAGGCGGCGGGGCGGGTCAAGCGGCGAGTCAAAAAAACGACTAAATATTTGTAGGGGAAAACCTTAGAAGAAAGGGCGGGCTAACTTTCGATGACGCTGATTTCGACGGGTTCGACTTTGATGCCGGTCTTTTCCAACCATTGAATGGCGGCTTTGACGGCGGTTTGACGGCCGCTGATTTCCAGGCAGATAATGCCCATCTCATCGGTCACGCTGGCTTGGCGGATGTTGGTGACGACAGGGAACTTGCGGCCCAATTGCCATATCACCGGGGAGGTGATGAGCTTGGACGGGTACATCAACCAGAGGCGTTTCTGGACGGACTGGGCGGGGGCGGATTTGGCGGCGGATTTACGGGATGGCATGAAAGGGTCCTTCTTAACCGCCGGCGATGGCGGGGATGATGCTGATCTCGTCGCCGTCGCGCAAGGCGGTCTCCTGGTTTTGGAGGAAGCGAATGTCCTCCTGGTTGACATAGACGTTGACGAAGCGGCGGAGGGCGCCGGCCTCGTCGGTCAGGCGTTCCTTGATGCCCGGGAAGCGGGATTGCAATTCGGCGATGGCGCCGCCGACGGTGGTGGCGGAGACCTGGACGATTTCCTCGTCGCGGGTCAATTTGCGCAAGGGGGTTGGGATGCGAACTTTAACCGGCATAAATATCGTATTTCGTAATCTGTTGTGTGCTCAGGGGCGGGCCGGGGCGCGGGTCTCAGCCTCCAGCAGGGCTTCAAATTCCCGCAGGCTGGGCTTGATCTCGCGCGTGTAGCCAGCGTGGCCGGTGATGGCGTCGAGGGTTTTCAACCCGTTGCCGGTGATGCAGAGCACGGCGGAATCATGCGCCGGGATGGCGCCCGATGCAATCAATTTCCTGGCGACGCCGACGGTGACGCCGCCGGCCGTTTCGGCGAAAATGCCCTCGCATTCGGCCAGGAGTTTGATGCCCTCGCGAATCTGGTCGTCGGTGACATCGTCGGCGCAGCCGTTGGTTTCCTTCATGACTTTGAGGGCGTAGAAGCCGTCGGCCGGGGTGCCGATGGCGAGGGATTTGGCGATGGTGTTGGGCTTGACGGGCTTGAAGAAATCCAACCCCGCCTTCTGGGCGGTGGAGATGGGAGAACAGCCGGTGGCCTGGGCGCCGTGAATCCTGTAATTGGCTTGGGGCGCCAGGCCCAGCTTGATGGCTTCCTGGAAACTCTTGTGGATTTTGGTGAGGAGCGAGCCGGAGGCCATGCAGACGACGGTGTTGGAGGGAATGCGCCAGCCCAATTGCTCGATGATTTCAAAGCCCATGCTTTTGGAGCCTTCGGCGTAATAGGGGCGCATGTTGACATTGACGAAGGCCCAGGGAAACTTGCCCGCGATCTCGGCGCAGAGCCGGTTGACTTCGTCGTAATGGCCCTTAATGCCGACGACGGTGGAGCCGTAGATGAGGGAGTTGAGGACTTTGCCCAGCTCCAGGTCCGAAGGGATGAAGACGTAGGCTTTGAGGCCGGCGGCGGCGGCGTTGGCGGCGACGGAGTTGGCCAGATTGCCGGTGGAGGCGCAGGCGACGGTGGTGAAGCCCAATTCCTTGGCGCGGCTCAAGGCGACGCTGACGACGCGGTCCTTGAAGGAGAGGGTGGGATAATTGACGGCGTCGTTCTTGATCCACAACTCGCGAATGCCCAGCCGGCGCGCCAGGCGGTCGGCCTTGATTAAAGGGGTGCAACCGACCTCCAGGCCGACGGTCGGAGCGCCCGCGACGGGGAGCAATTCGCGGAAGCGCCACATGCTTTTGGGACGGGCCTGGATGGCGGAGCGGGTGAGGGTTTGCTTGATGCGATCGTAGTCATAGACGACCTCCAGTGGGCCGAAGTCAAACTCGCAGACGTGAGTGGCGGCCAGGGGGTACTCCCGTCCGCATTCGCGGCACTTGAGGGCCTTCATGAAGCCGACATTTTTGAGCATAATATCAACGGATACGGATAGATTGATTGATAAATTTTAAACTGTCAATGGATAATTTTTCGGTTATTTTGGCATGGAAGCTTTGAATCGAGTTCGACATGTCGTGTTTTCCAGCCGCGAGGGAGGCGCCTTGAGCATGAGAGAGACGTGCGGCAGCCCGTGGCTCCTGGCGGGGCTGTTGTGCCTGATGACATCGTGCTTTTCGGCGCGGGCCAATGTGTATGCGAGCGACATCCGGCCCAACGGCTCGCTGGCGGCGGGGGTGCTGGTTCGCGGCGGCGGGTTGAACCTCAGTTACATTCTCAACGACACGGCCACCGCCGGTGTGTGGGTGCAGATTTGTTCCGGGAGCAACGTGGTTAAGACTTTCAGTTCCGACGCGGGGGAGGCCGGCACCAACGCGGGCCTCAATTCCGTGGTGTGGGATGGGGTCTGCGACAACGGCTCCAACGCGCCGGAGGGTGTTTATACCGTCAGCATCACGGCCGCGTCGGCCGGCTACGAGACTTGGACCAATATCACCGATGACGGCAGCAATTTCAGCGTCTTCGAGCCTACCGGCGTCACGGTCAACAAAAACACCAACAGCCCTTATTACGGGCGGGTGTTTGTCGGCAATGGGCTGGCTGGGGGCGGCATGGCCAACGGCATTTACAAATACAACGCCGACGGCAGCCCCGCCGACGAAGGCGGGTTCAGCACCGGGGGGTATCAATGGAGCGGCTCCTCCCCCGCCTACGACAACCCCAGCCCGTGGAAGATGGACATCTCGGCCGATGACATATTGTACGTGGATGACTGGGCGGGCGACGGCGTGGTGGTGTCGTTCGATCAGGCGATTACGAGCAACAATCCGTTCGTTTTGCGGCCCGACAATTATCCCTCGCCGCGCATATCGCTCAGCGGCCCCTGCGTGCGCGGGGCGGGCACCAACACGCAAATCTACATGGCGGATGTCATCCCGGTTGCCTTGGGAGGCTTGGGGATCATCTGTTGGACGCTCGGCTCCGGCGGGGTGACCGAGTCCAATGACACGGGCACGGTGGTGGTCACCGAAACCAACAATTCCGACCTTAGCTATGCGCCATACGCGGTGTCGGTGGATACCAATGGGGAGATCTACACCATTCAACGGGTGTGGGACCAAACGAACGACATCTCCGACGCTTACATGCGGGTGTTGAGTTTTCCGCCCTATCTTGAGGGCAACCCGCCCGAGACCAATGCGCTGTGGCAAATCGGCGCCGAAGATTGGACGTTGGAGAACGCCTACGGGGTGGCCGTTGATCCGACGGCGACCTTTGTGGCCGTGGCCAGCCGGGGTTGGGGTGGCGACACCGAGTACCTGCAGCAGGGCGGGGTGAGCATCTTCCGGGCGGCCGACGGGTTGCTGGTGACCAACATCAGCCAGGACCCGGAGGGCAACACCAATCAGGAGTTTGTTGACGTGAGCTGGGACAACGCGGGAAATCTGTACGCCTTGGATTTCAGCGACAGTGTCTGGCGTGTCTATTCGCCGCCGGGGAGCAATCAAACCACGACTGCGGCGGCGCCGATTATCCAGGTGCTGGACGTTTTGGATGCGCCGCAGTTGAGCCAGGCGTGGGCCGGCCTGGGGCAGTTGAATTTCACGCTCACGGGCCAAAGCAACGTCACTTACGTCATCCAGCAATCGCCGGATTTGATCGTCTGGACACCTGTGGCGACCAATTACAGCCCCACTGCGGTTCGACTGATTTCCATTTCCCCCCCCGACACGCAAGACTTTTATATCGCTGTGGTCAGCCAGTGAGCGGCTTGACACGCGGCGGGCCGGGCCGCATTTTCCGGCAGCGCCTGAGCCACCGGAGGCGGCGTTTGACTGATGAACAACACACATAATTTATTCAACACGCTGAAGGATTTTGACCCCGGCAACGGACAAAAAGGCGCGTTCTATTCCTTGCCCGCCCTGGAGAAGGCCGGCGTGGGCGCGATCTCGAAACTGCCCGTTTCGATCCGTCTGGTGCTGGAATCGGTGCTGCGGAATTACGACGGGAAAAGAGTCACGGAAGGCAACGTCCGCGAGCTGGCCCACTGGCGGCCCAATGGGCCGCGCACGCAGGAGATTCCGTTCGTCGTGGCCCGGATTGTCTTGCAGGATTTCACGGGCGTGCCGCTGCTGGTGGACCTGGCGGCCATGCGCGCGGCGGCGGTGAGGCTGGGGAGGAATCCCAAGATCATCGAGCCGCTGGTGCCGGTGGACCTGGTGGTGGACCATTCGGTGCAGGTGGATTTTGCCGGAAGTGCCGACGCGCTGGTGCGGAACCTGGAGATGGAATTCCGGCGCAACGGCGAGCGTTACCAGTTCCTCAAGTGGGGCATGCAGGCCTTCGACACCTTCAAAGTCGTGCCGCCCGGCATCGGGATTGTGCATCAGGTCAATTTGGAGCACCTGGCCAAGGGCGTATTGTGCCCGCAGCCGCCGCTGCATTATCCGGACACGCTGGTCGGGACGGATTCGCATACGACGATGATCAACGGCCTTGGGATCGTGGGCTGGGGGGTGGGGGGCATCGAGGCCGAGGCGGGGATGCTGGGCCAGCCGGTCTATTTTCTGACGCCGGACGTGGTTGGAGTGTATATGACAGGTTCGTTGGCGGCGGGCGTCACGGCCACCGACCTGGCGCTGACGGTCACGCAGAGGCTGCGGCAGGCGAAGGTGGTGGGCAAATTCGTCGAGTTTTACGGGCCGGGAGCGGCGGCGCTGGCGGTGGTGGACCGGGCGACGGTGGCCAACATGGCGCCGGAATACGGGGCGACGATGGGCTTCTTCCCGATTGACGGCGAATGCGTGGAGTATTTGCGCCAGACGGGCCGGAGCGAGGAGCATTGCCGGCTCTACGAGAATTATTACCGCGCCCAAGGGCTGTACGGCATGCCGAAGAAGGGCGACATCGCCTACTCGACGGATTTGGAACTGGATTTGGGGGCCATCGTGCCAAGCGTGGCCGGGCCGAAACGGCCGCAGGACCGGATCGAATTGGGCCAACTGAAGCAGGAGTTCGTGCGGGCATTCTCCAAGCCGGTGGCGGAGAACGGATTCGGCAAGGCGCCCGAGGAGCTGGGGCGCGCCTTCGCGGCCGGGGCCGGGGAGTTGCATCACGGCGACGTGCTGATCGCGGCGATCACCAGTTGCACCAACACGAGCAACCCGTCGGTCATGCTGGCGGCCGGATTGCTGGCCAAGAAGGCGCTGGCAGCGGGCCTCAAGCCCAATTTGCGGGTGAAGTCCTCGCTGGCGCCCGGCTCGCGCGTGGTGAGCGATTATCTGAACAAGACCGGTCTGCAAAGCTGCCTGGACCAACTGGGCTTCAATCTTGTCGGCTACGGCTGCACCACCTGCATCGGCAACTCCGGGCCGCTGGCCGGGCCGGTGGAAGATTGCGTGACGAAGAACGACCTGATCGCCGCGGCGGTTCTTTCCGGGAACCGGAATTTCGAGGCGCGCGTCCATCCGAGCATCAAGGCCAACTTCTTGATGTCCCCGCCGCTGGTGGTGGCGCTGGCGCTGGCGGGCCGGGTGAACATAGACTTGACAGCCGAGCCGCTGGGACGCGGGCGGGGCGGGCGGGAGGTTTTTCTGAAGGACATCTGGCCGGCGCCGGAGGAGATCCGCGAGGCGACGCGGGCCGCGCTCAAACCGGAGGTCTTCCGGGAATTGTACCGCGATTTCGCGGCGCAGAATCCCAAGTGGAACGAAATTCCCTCCAGCCTGGGGCAGGTCTATGAATGGGACGCGCGGAGCACTTACATCCAGGAGCCGCCGTTTTTTGAGAATTTCAGTTTGCAGCCCGGCCGCATAGCGGAAATCAAAGGCGCCCGCGCGCTGGGAATTTTTGGCGACAGTGTGACGACCGATCACATCTCGCCGGCGGGCAGCATCAAGAAGAGTTCGCCGGCGGGGCAATACCTGATCGAGCACGGGGTCAACTTCGTGGATTTCAACAGCTACGGGTCGCGGCGGGGCAACGACCGGGTGATGACGCGGGGCACGTTTGCCAACGTGCGGATCAAGAACCTGATGGCGCCGGGGGTGGAGGGCGGGGTGACGCGAATGCAGCCCGGGGGCGCGCCGATGAGCATCTTCGAGGCGGCCATGAAATACGCCCAAAGCAACACGCCGCTGATCGTCTTGGCGGGGCAGGAGTACGGGACGGGCAGTTCGCGCGATTGGGCGGCCAAGGGGACGCGATTGCTGGGCGTGCGGGCGGTTGTGGCGCGGAGTTTCGAGCGCATTCATCGTTCCAATCTGGTTGGCATGGGGGTGCTGCCGCTGCAATTCAAGGAGGGCGTCTCCGCGCAGACGCTGCGCCTGGAGGGCACGGAGATATACGACGTGCCGGGGCTTGGCGGCCAACTCAAGCCGCAACAGGACCTGACCCTGCGCATCACGCGGGGCGGGGGAAAGACGGAAGAGGCGCCGGTGACCTGCCGCATTGATACGCCCATCGAAGCTGAGTACTACCAGCATGGGGGCATTTTGCCGTTCGTTTTGCGGCAATTACTGGGTGTGAGTGGCTCCCCTCCCGGTCGGAATAGCTGAGGGCCTGCGTCCTCAAGCCTGAAGACGCCAACTTTCGATTGAACTAATTCCAAATCCCGTTCAAGATGAGACTAATTCGCTTGTCTTCCGGGCTGCTGGCTTCGTTGCTCGCTCGTTGCAGATCGCTGCGGATATGCGCCTCGCTCGCGCCTCGCCAGCCGCCCGGAATCCAGCGCGCCTTAGTCTCATCTTGAACGCTCATTGGAATAAATCCGGCTGGCGCGGGATTCAGTTCAACCGGCTCTTTTTTGCCATGCACGAAATTTTTTTAGGTGCGATTTGGTGCGATTTGGTGCGATTTAGTGCTAATTGCGCTATTTTTTTGCGGTTGGGGCTGGGGACCGCAGATTAGCCGCATCCAGGCAGCAGAGAACCGCGGACCCGCCTACGCCAAGGCTTCGGCGGGCAGGTGAACGCTGATGGACACGGATTCCACGGCGCAAGGAGGGCAAAGGGCGGAGTGGCTCTTTTTTGCAATGCACACACTTTTTTCGGTGCTAACAGGTGCTAACAGGTGCTAACAGGTGCTATTGGATCGGAACCTGCAAGCGTTGATTGAGAATTGGTCATCGAAAATTGGTCATTGGCAATTGAATTCCGCCTCCTCAACCGCTCAATGGCCATTTATAGGTTCTCAATTGCCTTCAAGATCGCGCTTCCAGAGCGCCCCCTCGATCGTGTTTGATCCGCGCCTCGTTATCAGGAGTTGTTTTTGCGCGGTCCCTTGGAGTTTTCGGCGGCCGGCGCTTCCGGTGGCGGAGGCGGGATGTGGCGCGCGGAGCGCATCGGGCGATTTGGCCGCGAAGCGCGCGGGCGCGAGGCGGCCCGCGCCGCCAACATCCCGCCGCCGTTTCCCGGCGGCAGGCTCCGGGAAATCCCCTCGGCGAGGCCTGCAACATGTCAAAGAACAGGCGCGTGAGCGCCACCGACGCGCCACATTAACATATTTAGATGGGACTGCAAGAACAATTGTGAACTTTTTTCGCCGGATGTCCGCCGTGCGATTGCGCCGGGCTGATTTGGGGGAACCGGAGGGCGAAGGCAGCGAGCCGAAGAACGGCGGCTTGACGGCCACAAAAGAACACAAGGAACCCAGCGCGGCAAGCCGCAACCAAAGGAAGGCGACCACGGATTTCACGGATGCCACGGATAAGAAGCGACGGGTCCTTCATCCGTGAAATCCGTGAAATCCGTGGTAAAAAATCTTCCCGAAAATGAATGATTCTGACGGAAAAATCGTTGGGCGGGGATTTGAGATGGCATTAAAGGCTTGATTTTGGGTGCTGGCAGGGACATCGTTCTGGGCCAGGACGGGCAGAAGCGGTTCCAGTTTATGTTTACCAAATACAACAAGTGGTTTGAGCAGACAGCAGCTGACCCAGCGCGTCGTCGCGCTGCCATTGCTGATTTCACCAGGCGCCGTGCCATCCTTTTTTGTAGCGCATTGGTTATCACGGGAGGCGCGCTCGCCATGTTTATCATGGAAACGCGCCGTCCAAGCGCAGCGGTCCTGGAGAGCTTTGCGGCATTCTCGTCGTGGATGGCTGTTATGAGCGTCAGTTCGGACCTTCGAGTTCTCAAGCTGCTTGACCGGTTTTCAAGTCGGGATGAGAAGGCAGCGGCCTAACGCGCTGGAGCCAACCGGATGCGCCACAATTGGTTCACCCATGCGCCGGAGCCGGCAGATTTTGTTTGGCGGACGATTTGCAAATAGGCCGCGCCTACGGCGCTGGAAGCTGGTTTGCGGATGAGTGTCCGGCAATTCCAGTCGCGGGATGAGGGGATTAAGATTAGGATTAGGATTAAGATTAAGATTAGGAGGGGGTGCTTGGAAGAGTGAAATGTGCCCGACGGAGGTGAGGAGCCATGCTTCGGGTTGACTTGGCGGGGAGAGGCGCGATAGGCTGGCGGGCATCAAAACGATTGCGCTTTTCTTTTTGTTGGCCGCGGGCCTGGGGGCGCCGCTGCGGGGGGCGGAGGGGCCGGCGGATCGCTTTGTCTGGGTCTTTGGCTGGAATCTGGAGAAGGATGGCGATGTGCCGGAAATGGCCCGCGTGCTGGATGCCGCCGGACAACACGGCTGCAATGGCGCGGTGCTGGCCGCGGGACTGGATTCGCTTTCCCAAAAATCGCCCGATTTTTTCCGCCGCCTGGAACAGGTGCAAGCAGCGTGTGCGCGGAATCACCTGGAATTGATTCCGGCTTTCTTCTCCATCGGCTACGGGGGCGGTTTTCTGGCGCATAATCCCAACCTGGCGGAGGGGGTGCCGGTGGAGGACGCGCCATTTGTGGTGCATGACGGGCGGGGGCGCCTGGAAGAGAGCCATCCGGCCTCGATGGTCAACGGGGGGTTCGAGGAATTCACCGGGAACCGGTTGCAAGGGTTCAATTTTCACGATCAGCCTGGGGAAATCAGTTTTGTTGACACAACGGTCCGGCACGGCGGCCGGGCCTCGCTGCGCCTGGAGAATTTCACGGCCAATCCTTACGGACACGGGCGGGTCATGCAGGAGGTGGAAGTCCAGCCCCGGCGGTGCTATCGGGTGACGCTGTGGGTCAAGAGCGAGGGGCTGCAACCGGGAGGCGCGTTTCGGATGCTGGCGCTGGCGGAGAAAGACCGCAACCTTGCGCCGCGCGAATTCAACGTGCCGTCCACGACGGATTGGCGCAAGCTTTCGATGCTATTCAATAGTCTTGAGGAGAAAAAAGTGCGGCTCTACGCCGGGATGTGGGGCGGGCGGGCCGGGAAAATCTGGCTGGATGACTGGAGCCTGGAAGAGGTTGGCCCGGTCAACGTATTGCATCGCCCCGGCACGCCGGTGAGGGTGCGCAGCGAGGACGGCGCGAGGACTTACCGGGAAGGGGTGGATTACCTGCCGCCTGGAGACCCCAAACCGCACGTCTGGCGGGACACGGACGAGGCCGCGCCGCTGGTGATTCCGCCCGGAAGCCAGATTCACGAGGGGGAGCGGTTGCGGGTCAGTTGGTATCACTCGATGTTGATCAACGATTCGCAAGTGACGGTGTGCATGGCGGAGCCGGAGATCTATGAGATCTTCGACCGGGAGGCCCAGGCGCTGGCGCAGCGGCTGCATCCGCGCCGGGTGTTGCTGAACATGGACGAGGTGCGCATGGGCGGAACGTGCCGCGCCTGCGCCGGGCGCGACCTGGGCGAGTTGCTGGGACAATGCGTGACGCGGCAGGAGGAGATACTGCGGCGTTATCTGCCGCAAGTTCAAGTGTATGTCTGGGCCGACATGTTCGATCCGAACCACAACGGGCACGGGAATTATTATCTGGTGCGGGGCGATTTCACCGGATCGTGGCGGCACGTGCCCAAGGACACGGTCATGGCCATTTGGGGCGGCGAACCGCGGCCGGAATCGGTGCGCTTTTTTGCGGGGGAAGGCTTTCCGATGCTGCTGGCCTGCTACTACGACGCCGACAATCTGGACGGGGTCAAGGGGTGGTTGAAGCTGGCGCGGGCGACGCCCGGCGTGCGCGGGCTGATGTACACGACGTGGGAGAGGAAGTACGGGCTGCTGCCGGCCTTTGGCGATTTGCTGGGCGGCGGGGAATAGAGAGAATCTCCGGGTGGAATGGGGGGCTTTGTCGGCAGCTACTCCTAATCTTAATCTTAATCCTAATCCTAATCTCCTTCATGCAATGGGGTAAAGATTAAGATTAAGATTAGGATTAAGATTAAGATTAGGAAGGGCACGATGAATTCTGCGACCTCCGGGTGGGAATCCCTGATTTTTCCATCAAAAAACGCAGGGGGCCAAAACGGGCGCAAGTGGCTGCGCCGCAACGGAGAAGGCGGGTTGGAGCGGGAATCAAACTAAGTATTGACAGAAAAAAAGGGCGTTTTTTGGGGCTGTTTTGCAGAAAAACGGGGGTGGGCGCGAAAAAAAATAACACTTTTTTTTGCATTTTCACCGTTTTTTGCGAATTTTGCCGCCGCAAGCCGTTGCGCCTCAGGCGGAAGCGGCGGCGGGAGGGCTGCAAAAAAAATCGTGCCTAAAACACTACCGTAGGTTTTTTGGTTTTCCGGCTTCGTGTTTAACTCATCAGCGGAATGATGAGCATGAAGCTCAAACTTTGGAATCGGGGGCGCCGGCGAGGCGCGGCCCGGAGGCTGGCTGAGGCGGTGCGGGCCGCCGTGCGCGGCTTTTCGTGCTTTTCCACGAGATTATGAATCCCACCGGCGCATCGCAATTCAACCAGGCCCGGATCGAGTGGGCCATCCGGCTGCGGTATTCGCCGCTGCCCAGCCTGAGCGTGGAATGGGTCTCGAGCAATCTGAACGCCTTCCGCATCGGGGAGATGAGGGTGGTGGGCAAGATTTGGGAAGTGATGATGGAACGGGACGGGGATTTGGCGGTCAACGCGGACAAGCGGGCCTCGGAACTGGCGGCATTGGAGTGGCAGGTGGTGTCGGACGGGAGCCGGGAGGGGGACCGGCACGCGGAGGCGTTGACGTATTTCTACCGGAATCTGCGGGCGACGCGGGCGCTGGACCAGGACGCGGCCGGCGGGGTGAAGGAACTGCTCTACCAGATGGCCTCGGCGCATTCCTATTACTACAGCGCGCATGAGATATTGCTGCGGATAGACAACGCGGCGGCGCGGGAGGTGACGGCGGAATTCCGGCAGACGCCGATCTGGTTTTTTGAGAGCCGGCGGGGCTATCTGGGGTATCTGAAACATATATTTGACGTTTACGGCCAGCCCTGTTTGCAGGGCGAATGGCTGACGGTGGTGGGGTCGGGCTGGATGCGCCCGCTGAGCCTGGCCTACGTGGTGAAGACGCTCTCGGTGCGGGACTGGATGCAGTTTTGCCAGCGCTACGGCAGCGGCTTTCTGGAAGCGGTGACGGGGGCGCAGAAGGGCGACGCGGCGTGGGAAGAGGCCAACGAGGCGTTGCAGAAGATGGCCAACGACGGGGTGGTGCTGCACAACCAGGGGGTGACGATGAAGTTTCTGGAAACGTCCCCGAAGTCGGCGCTGCCATTTGAGCCGCTGGTGGAGCAGGTGAACCGGCTGTACGCCAAGTGTTATCGGGGCATAGACCTGGCGACCAACAGCCGCGCGGCCGAGCCTGGGATGGGGCGGCAGATCATCGGCGCGAGCGTGCAAAAGGAGGAAGCGGGCATTTTCCGGGCGCGGGACGCGGCGTGGGCGACGGAGTATCTGAACGAACGGGTGGACCGACCGATGATCCGGTATTTGTTCGACCAGGAGCCGCGGGCGTGGATGGCGATCATGCCGCCGCCGGAGGAGAACGCGGAGGAGAATTTGAAGAGCGTGCAGACGCTGGTGCCGATGGGCCTGCGCATCGGGTTGAAAGAGGCTTACAGACGATTCCGCTGGAAAACGCCGGCGGAGGGGGAAGCTTGTTTGCAATCACCCCTCGCACCCCACCCCCCCGGCCAGGAGGGTCCCAATCATCCCCCGCCGACCCACGCCAAGTCAGCCCTCCCGGCCCCTTCCACCGCGCCCGAAGCCATTGGGGCGGGCGCGGAGCCGGGGCGCCATCCGCAAACGGCCAGCCTGCAGATGCCGGATCCGCAGGTGGATGACGCCGGATTCTGGTCAGGCGCGGGCGGGACGATGCCGGCGCTGGGCTATGCGATCCCAAATCAGGGGCGGGACAGGTCTGCCGGGCCAGCCGCCCCCCAAACAGATTCGGGCAGTCCGGCCGCGGCCGGCCCCAGCGGAAAGCAACAGGAGGAGAGCAGATGAGCAAGCACTGTGAACATCTCAACGAGGACGACACTTTCAAAGGCGGCTTTGAGGGGTGCGTGGCCCACATGATGGCCAAATGCGGCGGCTCGCATTCGGAAGAATCGGCCAAGAAGATTTGCGGCGCCATCGCGCGGGCGGCCGGCAACGAGGGCGGCATAAGAGGAGGAAACGGAGGAAAGGGGGAGGCTTTGCCGCGGTCCCAGTTCCCGCCCGTTCAAATCTGCATATCCAACGCCGCGGCCCTTGACGAGGAGGGGTGGGCGTTGATCGCGCCCTTCGGCGAGCATCCCAAGACGCGATACGTCAAGAAGAACGGCACGGTCCACCGGGAGAATTTCATCCAGGTCCTGGACGAGCAGTCGGCGGAGCAACTGCTGGCGCGGGAGAACTCGCTGTTTCGGCGCATCCGGCGGGCGATGGTGGGCATCCCGGTCTATAAGGGGCACCCGGACCTGGGGGATTATGCGCCCGAGAGCGGCGGTGGCGGGCAGAAGAAGGAGATCATCGGCGCGATAGACAAGATCCGCAAGACGGCGCGGGGGCTGGAGGCGCATTTCATCTTGACGCCGGCCGGGGCGGAGGCCGTCGAACGCCAGGGGCACAAGTATCCCAGCGCGCTGTGGTACGTGCAGCCGGTGGGGCGGCGAGGGGAGGCGGTGCTGGCGCGGCCATTCAAACTTTTGTCCGCGGGCTTGACGGCCCATCCGAACATTTCCGGCGTGGAATCGCTGGCCAACGCCAGGCACGCCGGGCCAACCCAAGAACACACAACCCCAGAAGAACCCGAAATGAAACTGATAGCAGGCTGGTTGCTGGCCAACGGCGTGACCCTCGCCAATGCCGACAGCCCAGCCGAAACGCAAATCCTGGAAGCCCTGGAAAAGCTGCACGCCACCGCCGCCGGCGAGGCGGCGGCGCTGGGCAATGAAAACACCGAATTGAAATCAAAGATTTCAGATTTGGAAACGAGCGCCGCCGCATTGGAAAACGAAAATGGCGCGCTCAAAACCCGGGCGGCGGCCGAGCGGAAGGGCCGGGCCGCCGCGGTGGCGGACCTGGCCATCGCGCGAGGCAAACTGGCGGTGGCCGAGCGCCCCGCGCGCCTGGAGGCGCTGGAAAACACGGGCGACTTCGAGCGCGATTCGGCGGCGCTGCTCGGCTCGGCGGCGCGGTTCAAGACGACCGGGAGCGCCGAGAGCGGGAAGATCCTGGCCAATCACGGGGCCGCCGGGGACGCGCGGGAGGAGTACTGCGCGGCCGTGGAAAGGCACATGAAAGAAACAGGCGAGACCAACCCGGTCAAGGCCCATCAAGCCGTCATGAAGAGCAACCCCGGCCTGGCCGAGAAGCTCAGAGTCCGTTGAACCGAAACCCTCAGCCCATAAAGCAATTATGCCCAAAGAAACACCCACCCCCACGCCGGCCGCGGAGCTGGCCGCGGAAAACGCGGCCCTCAAGGCCAAGATCGCCGAATACCAGGCGGTCAAGCGACAAGCCGACGCCGACGAGATTGTCATCGCCGCGAAAATGGCCAAGGGACTGCGCCGCGAGCAAGCGGTGGCGGTCATCGGACGCCAGCGCGAATACGACGCGCGGCAAAGCCAAAAGAAATAACCACAGACCAATCAGAAAACGAACAACATATATGAAACACAACATCAAACACCTCGCCGCCGCCATCTTCAGGGCCTGGGACAAAAGGACCGCCCCGCGCGGGGCGGCCGTGCTGGCCAATGAATTGGGCGGAGTGACAGACCACGGACACGAGACGCTACAGATTGACCCGTCCACGACCTTCCCCGTATCGAGCAAGTATTTGATCTACAAGCGTGGATCGAGTCAATACTACGCCGCGGTGGCCGACGGCGTGAACCTGCCGCTGGGTGTATCGCCCGACGCGGCCTACCAGGCGGGAGACTTCCTGGACGTGGAGCGGTTTGGGGCGACGCGGGGGACGCAACTGGGATTTGCCGCCGGCGCGGTCACGATTGACGACCTGGTGTATTCGGCCGCCAACGGGCTGGTTGGCGATCTGACCACCGCCGGCCACGGAACGTTCTGGGTGATCGGGCGGGCGACCAAGACGGTGGGCGCGGCCAACACGGAAATCACCTACATTCCGTGTTTTCCCTACCAGACGACGCAATAAGCGCGGGACACAACAGAAATCTCAAATTTGGAATTTGAAATGAAAAACATGAAAGACCCCATAGTTCTCTCCAACGCGGCCCGCACGGCCGCCCTTGAATCCCTGGGCGTGGCGCTGGGCAACGACTTCGCGCCCAACGCCATCGCCTCCAACGACGTTGGCGCGCATCACGGGCAGGTATGCCTGGCCAACGACTCGCTGCTGCGGCAGTCGGAGTACATCGAGGAATTGACGACGTTCGCCATCAGCTACGACGGGATGGTGGGCAACCGGCTGCGGCAGTTGCGGGACGTGCTGGCGCCGCCCCGGCCGAGCAACAGCCGGATAGTGCGGCTGACGATCTATGACGAAAACGAGCCGTGGCAGACGGTGGATTACACGCGAGTCAAACGCGGCATGCTGGCCGACTTCATGCGGGTGCGGCAGCGAGTGGCGACGAAGGTGGACCTGCAAGTGCCCAATCGCGGGCTGACGGTTCTACTTGACCGCGACCAACTCAAGGACAAGCCGGAGTGGCAGCAAGTCCACACCAAGTGGCTGCTGGACCTGATGATGAGGGCGACGGTGCTGGAGGCGGTATCGGTGCTGCAAACGGCGGCCATTGTATCCAACACGACGTGGGACGCGGGGAGCAATCCGGACCTGGAACTCAAGCAGGACATCATCAATCTGGCCAATACGACGGGCTTCTACCCGTTGGTGGCGGTGTATGGGGACCAGGCGGCGCTCAAGCGGCAGAACGCCTACGAAAGCCAGTTGACGGCGGGCGCGCTGGCGCGGGCCGGGCAGTTTACGGAGGAGCAAGTGGCTGTGGCGGTGGGGGTGGAGCGGTGCATCATCAACGCCGAGCGTTACCAGCAGGCCACCGGGGCGACCAAGCAGGAGATCATCGGCAGCAACGTGCTGCTTTTCACGAGCATCGAGGCCGACGGCCCGATGGATTCGAGCAACCTGGTGAGGCACGTGGCCAACGCGGCTTACGGCGGGGGCGACTACGCCGTGTATGTGACGGATGTGGGGGTCAAGCTGATCGCCTTGACAGTGGAGAATTACGAGTATCTGCACGTCCAGCACACGACGGGCATCCAGCAAGTGACGGTCAACTAACTGAAGAAAGGCTAAAGGCTGAACGCTAAAGGCTAAAATTCAGAAAAAGAACAACTATGAAAAACATCATCAAAAACATCCGCTCCGCCGTCGCCAAAGCCATGGCGGACAAGACGGCTGCGGCTTTGTCGGCAGGGCTTCTTTTGGCCTTCAGCCTTCAACCGTCGGCCTTTGGGCAGGCGACCACGCTGGTCAAGCCGCGGCAAATGACGCTGCTCTCCAACGTGCTGCTGGCGGCCAAGCAGAATCTGGCGACCAACGCCACGGGCACCGCCACCAACGCGCTCGCCTGTTGGACCAACACGCTGACGCCCTTTTCGGGCGCGCATCCGATTGGCCTGACGGCCATCATCCAGACGACCAACAACCTGTCCGGCGCGAGCAACGTGGTGGTCAATGTTTATCCCGCTTACGATGTGAGCGGGGGAGTCGGGGCCACGGGGATCGGCACGGCCTGGGGCACGAACTTTGCGACGGTGCCCATCTTCACCTGGACGATCAGCTACACCACCAACAGCGTGCAATGCACCAACCTGCCGAGCGCGCTATGGGAACCGGCCACGTCGCTGGGTTACACGGTGAGCAACGGAGTCAACAGCAACACGACCTTCACGCTCATTCAGAGCCAATGCCCGTAGCGACTCGAGGCGCGTAATCAACGCGCCGGGGCGGTGGAAGTTCCTCTGCCGCCCCGGCGCAACCCTTATGAAAAACAGAAAACAGAAAGCAGAAAACAGAAACCGGGCTGCGCTCCGGCCGGCCCTGATTTCCGCTTTCTGTATTCCCAATTTCTGATTTGCCCCATGCCTTGGAACACTCTAGCGGCCGCCGACGTCACGGCGGAGATTCTGCCCGACGAGGTCACGATGCTCAACACCATCCAGGGCAGCATGACCATCCTGTCCACCATTTTGTCCACCGTGACGGCGGAGATTCTGGCCGGCATCCTGGTGGGGGGGAATCAAATCGGGCAGCCGGGCACGGTGCCGGACCAAATCCGCTCCGACGCGATAGCGCTGGCGCGGTGGAAATGGTTTTGCAGCCTGCCGAAAACGGACTTGCAAAGCGATTTCCGGCGCGCGCAATACGAGGAGGCTGTCAAGCGGATGGAAAGAATCCGGGAGGGGCGGGAGAAGGTGGAGATTCCGGCCAATCCGCAGACGGTGACCGGGCCGAGTTTCCGCGTGGAGACCGTGCGGCGGGGCCATCGTCTGAGCACGCACACGTTTGACAAACTTGGGGAAACATGAGCCTGGCCTCGCAAATCGAATCGGTGCAGCCGGACGTATATTACAAGCTGCTGAGCGAGCCGTTGTTTGAGAACGTGGCGGTTTTTAAAATCCGCGAGAAGCGGCTGGACAGCGAAATCAGCCGCGCGCTGGCCGGGTTGCAAGGGCGCAACGGCAAGGGGGGCGCGAGCATTGAAGTGCTCATGCCGGCGCTCAAAGGGCCGCTGCCGGACACCGCCGGGCCGGTCTGCACGCTGGAACAAAAATTCCTGGTCAAGGAGCAGCCCTCTGTCAACCAGGGGGCCAACGGCACCGGGTTGAGCGCGGAACAAATCGCGGTCAACATCGCGCAGACCTTCCAGTTGTTCTATCTGGGCGGAGCGATGCAGGGCTTTTACGCCGCGCCGACGTTTTACCACTACCAACCGGTCAAGGAAAGCGCGCCGTTTCTGGTGGTCGTCGTGACCTTGCAAGCCACCTTGGCTTTGACCGCCTTGACGCGGACCCTGGCCCCCGGGGCGTCGGCCGCTGCCGGAACGGTCACGCTGACGGACAACCAACCCGGCGGCGGCTCTGTGATTTATTACACGACGGACGGCAGTTTTCCCGGATCGGGGAACGAGGCGGCGCACATTTACAGCGGGCCGTTCGCCGTGGCCAGCGGCAGCGTGGTGCGCACGGCCGCCTACAACGGCAGTTTGCAAGGCAGCATGGTGGACACATTTGTCGTCACATGAAATTCCATCCTAATTGTAATCCTAATCTTAATCCCAATCCTGTCCCACCTTCGGACGGGCAAGAAGGGATTAGGATTAAGATTAAGATTAGGATTAAGAACCCCTCTCACCCTAAAATCCCATGAGCGTAACCCGAACCCAACTGACCGGCGGCCCCGCCTACGCGGCTTACAACGGCAAGAACATCCAATTCGCGGAAGATTCCAGCGTGGAAACCGCCCTGGTCACGGAAGTCGTCGAGGCGTCGCTTTACGGGGCGGTGGACGAAATCTACAAGGACATGATTGTCAAAGCCGCCGGGCGGCCGCTGTTCTACGACGCGGCGGCGGTGGGCACGGTTTTTCCGTATCTTGGGGCGGGCATCGGGACGGTCTATCCGGGCAGTTCGGACGTGCCCTGCGGCTGGAACAGCAATAATGGCGACACGGTGAGCCTGACCAGCGCGCTGATCGGCAAGATGCCGGACCTGGAATTGGGGGTGGAGGGGCCGGTGCTGGGCCGGATGGAAATCTGGGGCGTCATCGGCAACGGCGAGAACGTGGGGGCGGGCAACAGCTATTACACGTTCCAGAGCGGGCAAAGTTACAGCAACCCGGCCGTGCCGGGCACAGCCGTTCTGGGCCGGCAGGAATTCACCGCCGCCTGGGGAAGCGTGGCCGGCTTCGGCAATTTTCAGGCGCAGGACAAATGGACCATCAGCCATGAACTGAAACTGGAACCCGTCGTCATCCAGGGCCGGACCCGGGCCTTCCGCCTGGCCAGCTACCGTTGCATGGCCAAATGCAAGCCGCTGGGGCCGACGATGGCGCAGATTGACGCGGCCCTTTACGCGCAGGGAAGCGGGGCGGCCGGCGGGTATCGTCTGTCAACCAACGCGGCGAACCTGGTCATCAGCGGCAGCAGCAACCTGACGGCCACGCTGGGCAACGCGGCGCTCAAGACCGCCGGCTACGTTTTCGGGGGCAAACCGCTTCGTTTGGGCGAAGTGGGCTGGGTGAGCACCCTCAATATCGCCGGCGGCGGGGCGCCCGCGACCCCCGCGCTGGCGCTGGCCTGAACATGGAACATTGAAGGCATGATGACCAGCCAACACGAAGCGGGGCTGCCGAAGAACGACGGCGCGAAGACCGAACGGATTGATCTGGGCCTGGCGATTCTCTCCGCCGTGGCGCCGCCCCACGTTTCCTTCACTCCCTCGGAAATAGCGGCCTGGTGCGGCTGCACGCCGGCCATGATCAGCAGCATCGAGGCCCAGGCGCAGCGGCGGCTGCGCGAGAAGGTGCGGCGGCACTTCGGGCTGGCCCAATCCGACATGGCCGACCGCCGCCGGTTTTTGGCGACGCAGTTTCCAACGTCAACCTGAGAGGCCCTTGAAAATCACCATCACCCCCACGGGCGGTTCGACCGCCTTCGTGCTGGCGGACGACGCGGTGAGCGTGGTCACGGGGACGAATTTCGCGGCGGGGGCGGGAGGACAGGTGCGGGAGGGGTTTGTCAACAAACAAAAGCGGACCGGGCAGAGGACGGCGTTGTTCCGGAGCGCCTACCTGGTGAACGTGGCGCGGTTCAACCTGGAAAACCGCCTGTCGTTCACCGTGCAGCGCAGTTTCCAGACCATCGAGGCCTGCGTGGCGTTTATCGCCTTTCACCCGGACAACGTGCCGGCGCAGGGAGAAGTAACGCTGACCCATCAGAGCGCCACCGGAGTGATCACCCGTTACTGGCCCAACGCGGTGATTGAGGCGGTGGAATGCGTGCGGCACGCCGGGCTGAGTTGCAACTTTCAATATACCGTCAGCGGCAACGGGGCGTGGCAAACGACCCCATGAAAAATCTCCCATCTCCCATTTCACATTTGAAATAGCCCCTGCATGAGCACTCCCCTTGCCCCCGTTCCGATCCGTCTGTTTTGCGACCTGGCCGCGCCGGCCAACCTGCTGGACCTCAACCGCGGCCAGCCGCCCTCCTTCTATCGCGGCGACGACATCGAAATTGACATTGGCCTGGGCGAAAACGGCAATCTGCTCACCGGCCTGGCCTCCAGCGGCGCCGGCGGCATCGCCTCCGTCACCTGCCAGCTTTTCGCCAGCGAAAACGACACCAACTCGCCGATGATGTCTTGCACGGTCGCGGCCAGCGCCATGAATCTGGCTTTGACGCAGGCGGAATGGACCAATGACAGCACGCCCTTTTATCATGCCGCTTTCCTCTTTCCCAACGCGCAGACGGGCATCAGCCTGGGCGGCGCGGCCAGCGTCAACTACTGGCTGCGGATCACCGCCCTGACGACCGACACGCCGGCGAAAATCATCACGCTTCTGGACGGGCCGATCACCGTGCGCGACGGCCCGGTCTCCACCGCCAGCGCCCCGCCGGCCGCCGCCTTCCGGTTTTACCCGGTGGCCGGGCAGATCGTCCCGCAACTGCTGGACACGTCCACGGGCCTTTACCACACGCTGGCCATCCTCAACGACGGCGGCGCGCTCACCCTGCAACTCTCCGACCAAGGATACTGATTTTTATGAAGTTCAAAGTTCAAAGTTCAAAGTTCAAAGTGGCTTTGCCCGCCGCCAATCGAATTACGGCTCGGCGGAGCCTCGCCCTACCGTTTTTGATTTTGACCCTGAGCGCCCAGGCCGCGGGCGTGAGCACCAACAAGTTCATGGTCGTCGGCGCCAACAATGTCCTGCCGCCCAACGAGACCAATTTCTTCCAGGTCAACAGCAACCTGCTCAACGCCTCGGTCGCCGGCGGAGGCGGCGGAGGCGGCGGCGGAAGCGGCAGTATTTTCAATCCGGCCAATTTCATTACCAACGGCTCGAGTCAGGTTGACCTTGGCAGCGCGGTCGCGTTGGCCGGAGGTTTGACCGTTCCGGGGCCGCTGATTGTCGGCCCCGGCACGGCGGACATCATCATCACCAATTCCAGCCTCGGCGCCCTGATCTATAACCTCGGTCCCGGCGGCGAATTTGATCTGGACTGGAAATTCGGCGGTGTTCTGGGATGGTCCCTGCAAGGCAATTCCAGTCTCTTGCAACTGCAGGATGGCTCCGGGGCCAACCTGCCGTTGTCCATCACCAAAACAAACGACACCATCACCCTCGGAGGCAATGCTATTCTTGACAGCAACCTGACCGTCAATGGGAGCGGCACCTCCATTTCAGCGGCTTGGGATATTACCAGCGGCAGAACGGTCTATGCTGTCACCGGCAATTTCGGCGCTCTTACCGTTTCCACCACCGCGGGCATCGGCGGCACAGCCACGGCGGCGGCCTTCAACGGCACCAATCAATCCGTCCAAGGACCGGCCTTTTCCGGCAATGGCTCCGGCCTGACCAATCTTTCGGCTGCCACGGCCACGCTGGCGGCCAACCTTCAGGCCGGCGCGATCACAACCAACATTTACAATACGAACTCCACCGGCAGCGGCAACACCGAAACCAATTTGACGGCCGCAGGCTCCACGCTGACCGTCACGGCCACGACGCAGACCAACACCGGCGCCGTGGGCATCGCCGGAAGCGCAATCATCGGCGGCCAACTCTCGGTGGGCACGGCCGGCAGCGGCGGCGGCTTTGAAAGCAACAGCGTCTCCATCACCAACGCGACTCCGGTGGTCATTGACCTGGGCAATCACACCGTCACCAGCAATTTGACGGCGGGAAACACGTTGACCGGCGGCCTCGGTCTCACCAACAACACGACCAATTCCTTCACTGGCAATTTCTCGCCGACAAATTGGTTCAACACCAACCATTATTCCTACGATTTCACAAACACCGTCACCGGGGCGGGGGCCATAACCCAGTTCTTCACCAACGCCTATGTTGCGCCCTGTTATTACATGGTCAGCTCCTGTGTCACGGCAGTTTGCCGCACCAACATTGCCGCCAACTATTCTCAGTGGGAGGTCTATTGGGTGACGAACACCGCCGCTGGATGCTACTATGAAAACAAAACCGGCGTGGCTGGCAACGGCGGCTCTCCCGCGATTCAAGCCGGGGCCGTGACCTTCCCACCGGCAAACACGAACGGCTCTGGACTTTACTGGTATAACGGCAGCGGCGCGACCAACACTGTCTCGGTCGTGGCCCACGTGGAGGTTTATTTCCCATGAAACTTCCGCTTTCCATTTTCTGCTTTCTGCTTTTTGCCGTGCTTTCCCCGGCCCAGTGGGTCGTGTCCAACGTCACCCTTGGCGGCGTGCAGGGCCGGAACTCCGGCGGCCCTTTTTACCCGGCGCCCTCCGCTTCATTCACCGCCTCCGGCTTCGTGGCCGGCTACACCAACTCCACCTACGTCTCGAACACCATCACCTTCACCGACACTTCGGCCACTCCAAAACCGACCGGCGCGATCACCTATGCCTGGTCTTTTGGCGACGGCGGAACCTCCACCAACCAGAATCCGACGTATTTCTACAACACTGGCGGGACGCGGACCGTTACTGAGACCGTGACGGATTCGGGCGGATTCTCCATCGCCTCCCTTGTGCTTCACGTGGCGAATCCGGTGAATGTATTCCTGCCCTTGGACGCCGTGCCCCTGGGCCAGACCCCGACGACGAACGAATTGATTAGCGACATGGCGGGCAACGCCGGCCAGTCGGTTGGCCTGGTCAGCAACTCCTACCAGTATCCGGGGGGGACCGTGGCTGAGGGGTATGGACAAACCATGCTCTGCCCGGTCAACATCGTCGGCGCGACCAATCTCTATTTTGGCTCCGCCAGCAACGACATCCTGGTGCTGGTCAGCAACGTCTTTGGCACCCAGAGATTTTTATCCTGGCAGTTCAACGCGCCCCAGAGCAACGTCACCTACGCGTTTTGGTTCAACCCAAACATCCAGGCCAATACCGGCGCTTACGACCCGTTCAACACCCGCGACAAGTCGCAGAACTCCAACCAAATTGCGATGAACTTTCACGGCAATTTGCCCGCCATTCCCCCCAACTACGGCCCGCGCATCGAGTGGGACGGCGGCGGGACGAACGCCTCGCAGTATTCGGCCTACGTTTCCACCCCGTCGAACAACTGGTCCTGGGTCTGCTATCAATGCACCATGTCAAACACAATTGAGTGGGCCTGGAACGCCCAAGGCCAGCTGGTCGGCAGCAACATGCTGCAATATACCAATCCGCCCGGAGTCGGCTTTTGGTGGTTTGACCTCGGTGAATTTAACCTGAGCAACTTTTTCACCACCTCCGGCTCGAACCAGTTCAGTTGCCTGTGCATTGCGACCAACCTGCCCAACGGAGTGCCCATCGCGCCATGAACAATTCCTCTATCGAATCCCACGAGCGCGCCGGGGAAAACCGCTTTGGCCGGCACGTTGAAATGTGGCTCGCCATCGCCTGCGCCTTGGGCCTCTTCGGCCTGGCCCTGGGCTGGACCCTTTACGGAGGGCCGTGAAATTGCAAATGACAAATATTCAATTCCCAATTCTCAATCCGTGCGCGGAAAAATTGAAAATTGATCATCGAACATTTGTCATTGGTCATTGTGTCCCATGACCTTCTTTACGTTACAACCCTTGGGCGGCCCGGAGAAATCCCTGGCCGATTGGGGCCTCTCCCGCCCCATCCGTGAAGTGGCCAACCAGGCCCACGACCATTTCGCCTTCGATTTAAACGCCGCCACTGATGCGACCGATCCGTTTCCTTTTGGCACACAGATCACCCTGCGCATCGGACGAAGTCCGACGGGTCAGACTGGTGTGACGGCGGCCGGGCTGCCCGTTTCCGGCGTCACCTCGTGGACCGGCGGCCGGACCTGGTTCGTCGGCTGGCGCGTGGACAACCTCCGCACCGGCCAGGGCGCCGTGGAAAAATTCGACTACAAATTCGCCGGCCCCTGGGAGTTCTTCTTCGAGCGCCTGGTCTTCCGCAAAATCCGCTTCTCCTGGAACGGCACGGCCAACGTCGCCCAATACCAGGACCGCATCACCCTGGGCCTGAGCGTCAACGCCCTCGTCGGCCCCGGCGATACCGTCCCCGGCTCCAGCGCCACAAACCTCATATCCATCGCCCAGCAAGTAAAGGAGATCGCAGCATACTGCATCGCGCAAACCACCATCGCCTATGGAAGTCCCCAGCTCCAATTTGACGCCCTTACGGCAGATGGTGAGGGAAATTATCAGCTCTATGAGTCGCCTGGACCGGCTTGCCTCATTCCTGATTACATCACCGGCTACGCGGTCGCAGGGCAAACCAGCGCGACGGCAAATCTGGAGACTGTTCTGCGCGCTCCGCTTGACACTGTCACCAGCATCACCTGCGCGGAGGCGATGCGCAAAATGCTCCGCTGGATCGGCCCGATGGGCACCCCCGTCGTCTGGTTCGATTACACGACGAGTCCGCCGACGCTGAAGATCAACACCCGCGACGCGCTCCCGGCCGTAACCCTCCCCTTCCCCGCGCCAGGTAACGGCTGACTGCATGATAACCAATGACAAATTCTCAATTTGCAATTCTCAATCAAACCGTCGAATTGGAAATTGGCCATTGAAAATTTGTCATTTGCAATTTTAAATTATGCCCCTCATTGGTCCCAACGGCCCCTTCAGCGCCTTCGCCACCAAGATCAAACGCCGCGACGATCTCATCCCCTCCTGCGTCGCCCTGGATTTCTCCATCACCGGAACCTGGAATGGGCAGCAATACTGCCAGACCATCCGCGATGTCGCCGGCACCATCGCCGGCACGATGTATGAAGGCGTCGGCCAGACGGGCACCCTGGTCACCATCCAAAGCGCCTTCACCGGCAGCCCCGCCTACCTGGGCGGCAGCCCCGGCAGCACTTTGGCCAATGAACTCGAAGCTCTCAGCTTCGGATTTGAGGGACAAACCACCACCCTGGACATGGAAGGCGGAAATTCCACCGTCGCCTATTGCACCATCAAGACCATGCCCGTCAACTTCGCCGATCCCGGCAGCGGCGGCGGCGCCTCCCTGCCCTTTTGGCAAAGCCTTTTCCCCGAGCTGGCCACCCAAACCAGCCCCGCCTTTGCCTCCGGCGCCGTGGCCGTCAGCGTGGTGGACGACGCCGGCAACGCCGGGACCATCGGCACGGACGGCAGCGGCAACCCCACCGTCACTTTCTCCGGCGACAACGCCTGTTATTCATTCTTGTTGACGGATGGCCAGATCGCGCCCTGGATGCTGGCCGGCAACACGGCCGGCGGCGCCGGGGCCAAATGCCGCCAATGCACCGTCACCGCGACTTTCACCCACACGGAAAACAACGTCATCAACCTCAGCGGCACACCGACCAACGTTCCGACAAGCCACGTCCAGAACCAGCCCAAGCACGCGCGCCTCACGCTGGTCAGCATTGCCGGCGGCACCTACTCCCGGCAGAGCGTCTCGGCCGGGGAAGTCATTCCTTACGGCGTGGCTGGCTACATTTACAACATCGAAAAAATCCCGCAATATGAAGGCACATTCACCCTCCAGGAAACCGAGATCACGGACCAGGTTCCTCCTGGCAACAATCTCAATCTATCTGGATCGCTCGCCGAATGGGCAACGATGGCAGCATGTGTGCAGCACATTAGCTATGACCTCGAGGCGGGCCGGACCACGCTCACTTTTGGCCCCGCTGCTCACCTCGGAGCTAAAGACTTTGTTGAGCGACTTCGTGTTAACCGCCCGCCGCGTTGGTATAACCTGCAAAATCAAAATCCGACCAACGATCCCACGCAGCAAAAAGGCACGCAGTTAGGCAACAACGTCGCCCAGCGCGGCCCCAACAACGGCGCCCCCGCCCCCGACATGCAACTCTGGCCCGTCAGCCTGAGCGACGCCGCCACGCATGCCGGCTCTTACGCCACCGGCATCCCAGGCGTGACCAAAGACGCGCGCATTTCGGGCCAGCCTAATTACGGCAACATCGGCATCGGCGACAACCCCGCCGGCAGCGCCTTGAGCGCCCCGACCAAACCTTGCGTTCATCTGCAAGACGGCGGCGTCGGCGCTTACGGCGGGTGCGTGCGCATCGCCGTGGACGATGCCAAAGGGCTGAAACTGGCCATCTTTGAATATCCCTGCTGCTTTGACTTTAAGGACGGCAACGGCCCCGTCCCCGCCTACGTGCGCCTCCTCGGCTGCAAACCCTACAAAACAAGCCTGGGATGAAAAAGCAGAAAGTAGAAAGCAGAAATTATGAAATCTGAAATCGGCGATCAGGCAGCTCCTTTCCCATTTCTGCTTTCTGCTTTCTGCTCTCTGCTTTCGCCTTTCAGCTTTCTACTTTCCACTTTCTGCTTTTTATGCTGATCGGCCCCTGTTACTTCACCCGCTTCGCCGTTTTCTCCTATCAGGGATGGAACCCCGGCGCCACCGGCGTCGGCACTTTCAACAACGCCTGCGCCGCCATCGCCGCCTTCGACATCACCACCGTGGCCTGGGGAACGACCTACAAAATGCTCTATAACACCGATGGCACCCAGCACCCGCCCGCCATCGTTGACAGCAGCCTCAATAATCCTTCCTGGTGCGGCTGTTACTCCGGCGCCGGCGTCTGTTACAACAACTTTCAGCCCAACTACGAAAACGGCGCCTACAGCAACTACGACTTCACCCTCTACCACGGCCAGATTCAGTTCCTCTGCCCGCGCGACTACTGCATCACCGGCGCCGACTGGCTCGTCCAAGCCTACGTCGAAGGCGGCTATCCGCCCTTTTACCCCGCGCCCATCAACTATCCCGGCGCCTCCATTCCCGGCCTCACCAGCACCTTCACTTTCACCGGCTGCACCGACTACTCCACCAGCAGCTCCTGTGCAACCGTCATTGATGTGCCTTTTCCCAGCGCCGGCGGCTCCCCGCCCAGCAGCCTGACTGCCAACACCGCTTATGGCACTTGGAACGATGGGGCCATCTACAACGTCCTCTACCTGACCACCTGCGACGACGCGCCATGAAGAACAGAAAACAGAGAGCAGAAAGCAGAAATAAGGCGGCGATCCGCTCTGGTCTGATTTCAGCTTTCTACTTTCATAATTTCTGCTTTTCCCGATGAAACACGCGCGCATCAGCACCCTGCATCGGGCGGCCAAAGAGCGGCCGGCCGGCTATTTGGAGGCCTGTCTGCGCGCCGGCAAAGTCAGCGCCGATGGAGAGTGGGTCGAATTCAGCGACGCAGCCCACGCTCGATTGGTCCTGCAATTCAATCCCATCCGCGCGGCCCATCAGGCTGAGACCGCTTGGCGTGACGCCATCCATCGCTATCCCTGTGGCGGCCGGCGCGCGCCGTGAAGGCGTTATTCAAGGCCCTTGCAACTTCCTTTCTATGCCAACCGACTCTCCCAAACCTTTGCACATTCCTCCCGAACCTCTTGCGCGCTTAAACCGCTATTACAGAAAAGTAAATGAAAACCACTAAAGCAGACAAAAGCATTCCAAGATTGCTGTCCGTTGTGGCATTTATGGTGCTAATCCAACTGCTATTGTTATTGCTGACTCGGGCATGTTTGCTTGTATTGAATAAGTAGGCTCTAACCTTAATTCTGAATAAATCTGTGATAACGGGCGTAAGACAGCGGGGCTAACTTTGGAAGGATGGCTCTTAACAATAAGCCAAATCCCGATTCTCGGTGGATATGTAGTTTCTCCACTTGTCTCACCAATCTTAAATCCTTGAGAAGAAAATAAATCCTGAATCTGAGTCGCTAACTTGAATGCTTTGGCATCCGTTACTGAATATGAAAAATTGATTGTAGTATTTGTGTCTGGCATCATCCGCTGCTTTATACGAGCTATCGCTTCTTCTGTAAGAACGTAGGGATTTGTTTGAGTATTTGTGGATGCGATCAATAGTTGGTGAACGTCCTTGTCAATATTATGCATCATTTCCAGCGTTAAATCGAGCCTTTTGTCAGGGGGTTCGTTTGAAAACCTTTGATTGGCGACGGCAAGAAAAGGCGCGAGTTGCGCTTCTTTGGATTGTAATTCCTCCTTGGTGTCATGGAGATCGCTTTTGAGATTTAGGTTTTCTTTCTCGATTGCGCCCTTCCCCCAGAGGTTGCTAAAAACTAGAAACAATGACGGGGCAAGGAGAATTAAAAGTACAACAACACACATGCCGGGACGTTTGTTCCAAAGAACCCGAAAATCATCAATCGCCGTTTCGGCTTTCTTAACTATGGATTTTTCATCCGCCATCGAGTGCGCCATTTCAACCTTACCACCAGACAGCGTCTGGTCAACCCAGAACGGCAGCGCCATTGGGGTCACAATTTAACATTTGAATCATCTGGTTCATTCGAGCCGCTTCGCCGGCGTCGAGCGCCAGCTTGTTGCCCTGCCGTTTTATCACCGTCGCCACCGCGCCGTAAAGGGGTCCTTGCATGTCAACCTTTTGTTTGTCCCTGCTCATAGCGCACGAGGATTCTGCCCCATTCCGCTGGGTCAGGTCAACCAAAGATGCGGCACTGCCGCTTTGCGCTTTGACGGACCCGTTGCCCGGGCGGCCTCAAAAAGCTGCTTTTGATCCGATCTGAAAGCGTCGGAAATCTTTACGCATTCCACCGGTTTTCCGGCGTCATTTGCAAGCCCCTTGTAATCAAGTTCTTATGGTTTCGCATTCCGCAATCGGATTGCTTTTTGTTCGAAATACGTCGGAAAGCATTACACTTCCTTGTCCAGCCTGATTTCAACGGCATCGAATGATTATCTTTCGATTCATTGTAAGTAGTTTCCGCACAATGGAATGCAAATGGCCGTTCCAATGAGGCAGGTCACTTGAATCCCTTGGTATCTAACATGCTGTTTTTAATCTTGCACTATGAAAAACAAATCAATCAGACACGTAATGGCATTGGCGGCAGCGGGCCTGCTGACCGGCCTTTGCCTTCCATCTTCAAGCCGGGCCCATACTAACGATCCCGGGTATGATCTTTTCAGCACGGTGGCAGGCGGCACGGTGTTTAACGGGATGAACTTCCACGGTGTCCCCTTGGACACATACAATTTTGGCGGTTCGATTGGGCTGCAGAACGTGGGCGCCACCGACACAATCGTACAACGCTTGCAGACGGTCACTCCGACGGGCAGCACCAGCCTCCAAATGGACGCTCTGCAACTTGAGAGCGTCGCTCCGATGTTCGGGCCAAGCACCTATGGCTTTATCACGCTCGATGGCACTCCCAGCACCGGCACGCTGAACATCAATAATAACGGCACGTTCACAAGCACACTGAACGTGTATTTTGACGTCTGTGTCGGGTCATTGACCGGTCCGGTTGCGGAGACTGGGGAAGTCACACTTAGTGCGGCGGGGGATTGGTCGCACAACGCGCCGCCAGAGTCGCTCCTAATTCCAGGAGTGAATTACGACCTCAATGGCGTGGATGCCAGCGCGGACTTCTGGCCGTCGGGCGCAGGCGGGCCGTCCACCCCCTTCTCCGAAACCGGTCCTTTTGACGGTTTTACTGAAACTCACGAGGTGGGAGATACAGTACCCGATGCGGCCTCCACGCTGGCGCTGTTGCTGATGCCGTTGGGCCTCTTGGCGCTGGCCGCGGGTCGCGAACCAGCGGTGAGCCGCGCCTGAGCGGCAGTGAAAAGATGATTCTCGTGTAGGAGCCGGCTCTGGCTCCTATTTTTTTATCCAAAAACCGGCCAACGGTTCCCGCATCAAGGTTCCCAGTTGACGGTGCGCATGTCGCCGGATTGGGCGAAGGCCAGGTGCATGGCAAAGGCGGCCTTGAGAGTGGCGGGAGAATGCGCGTGTCCAGCCAGGGCCACGTAGTCGCGCAAGGGCGCGCGGTAATCGGGATGGGCGCAGTTTTCAATGATGGCTTCGGCCCGCTCGGCCGGGCACTTGCCGCGTAAATCGGCCACGCCTTGTTCGGTGATGATGACTTGGACGGAGTGTTCGCTGCTGTCCAGATGGCTGACATAGAATTTGGTCCGCCCCTCGTTGATGCTTTTGCGCAAATCCGGGTCGTTCTGGTAGGGCGTGCGGAAAAGGATGGCGTCGGCGCGGGCGAGCGAGCCGTCCAGCGACTGGCCGGCGGAAGCGCCGGTGATGACGCCGATGCGAAAGGGCTGGCCGGCGGATTGCTGCGTTGCGGCGCGGGCGGCGATGGCTTTGGGGATTTCCTTGGCGGCGCCGGCGGGCGTGAAGCCGCTGAAAGCCACCGTTTGGCCGTTCTGAATTTGCGCGGCGGCCTCGGCGGCGGCCAGGCGGGGAAAGGCGTCTTTCATAGTCAATCAATTTCTTGCAAATGGCGTACTTGCCAGGCGTGGTAAGTCTGCTTGTGGCCGGAATCGCTCAAAAGCGCCAACTGGCCGTCCTGGCCGACTCCGGCAAAAGTTCCGCGGCGGAGATGGCCGTCCAAGTCGAGTTCGACCCGGCGCGGGCGGCCCCAGAGCTGGTTGATTCGGGGGAGCAACGAAGCAAATCCGCGGGCCTGCATTTGGTTCACGACCAGCCGCAGGTGCCCCAGGACAGCGCGCGTCAGATCGCGCAAGTCCGGCGGGGGGGCGATGAGATCGGCCAGGCGGGCGATTTGATTTTGCAAGGCGGGATCGTGAGTTTCCGGGTGATTGAAAACGTTGATGCCGATGCCGGCCACGGCCCGTCCGGGAACGAATTGATCGAGCAGCAAGCCGGCCAGCTTGCGGTTGTCAACCAGCACGTCATTGGGCCAGCGGACGCGGAAGCGGCGCAAACCGATGGATTGGAGCGCATCGCAGACGGCCAGGCAGACGGCCAGAGGCAAGGGGCGCGCATCGGCGGCATCGGGTCCGGTTGGGACAACGGCCGAGAGCCACAAGCCGCCCAGGTCGGAAACCCAGCCGCGCTCGAAGCGCCCCCGGCCGGCCGTCTGCCGGTCGGCGCGGACGGCTTCCCAGGCGGGAAGATTGGCAGCCAGAAGGTTGGTCGAGTTTGTGACGGGAACTTCATGGACACGCCAGCCCTGACAAAGAGAATCGCAGCCGACAGATTCCGTCAGTGTCATGATTTGGAATCCTCAATGCGCGCCAGAACCTGGCCTTCATCAACGGCGGCGCCGACGGTCGTGAGAATTTCCGCGACTTTCCCCGCTTTGGGGGAGAAGACCGAGGTGTTCATCTTCATCGCTTCGATGGTCAGCAAATGAGCGCCTTCTTTGACCTCCTGGCCGGTTTTGACAAGGATGGCGATGACCCGGCCAGCCAGAGGGCTGGGCACCTCTCCGGGGCCGGCGCCGGCTCTTGCGATGGGCGCGGCGGCGGCAGGGGCGGGCGGCGGGGCGAGAGGAGGCGGCGCGGCAACATCAGGAAGAGGCACGGCGGTGGAAGACCCGGATTCATCAGGCATTTCGACGGTGACCTCGTAGGATTTGCCATCCACCGTCACGCGAAGTTTTTTGATCATGGCTTGTCTTGGCAAAAAAGGGTTATCTGACCTTGTGGGACATGAATTGTTTCACGCGGCCTTCCAGCGCCCAGACATTGACTTCCGGCATCGGCGCCGCGGCTTGCTGCACGGCGACAACCCGATGAGGCCGGCCCAGGACCACCGCGATGGCCGCTGCGATGACCGCCAATGTCTCCGGGGGCATCGGGTCCGCGGCGGGTGAAGCCACGGGCGGCGTGACAACGGGGGCGGGAACAACCGGAGGCGCGGGGGCGGGCTGCTTTTTGCGGGACACCCAGAGGTGATAAAGCAGCACCACCAAGAGCGAAACGGCGACCTGACTGAGAAGCGCGGAGATTGTCATGGCGGTTAGAGCGGGATGGTCCCGTGTTTCTTGGGGGGGCGGGATTCGCGCTTGGTCAGGGTGTTGCGCAGGGCCTGGGAAACCCGGGCGCGCGTTTCCGAGGGCGCGATGACGTCGGTGATCATCGCCTTTTTGGCGGCTTGGTAGGGCGAACAGAATTGGTTGCGATATTGAGCGACCAGTTCCGCTTCCCTGGCCTTTGGGTCCTTGGCGGCGGAGATTTCGCGTTTGTAAAGGATTTGGACGGCCCCTTCGGCGCCCATGACGGCGATTTCAGCGGTGGGCCAGGCGAAAACGAAATCCGCGCCCATGTCGGCGCTGCACATGGCCAGATAGGCGCCGCCGTAGGCCTTGCGCAGAATGACCGTTATTTTGGGCACGGTGGCCGAGGCGTAAGCAAAGAGCATTTTGGCGCCGTGGCGGATGATGCCGCCGCGCTCCTGTTGAATGCCCGGCATGAAACCGGGGATGTCCACCAGCGTGAGCAGCGGGATGTTGAAAACGTTGCAGAAGCGGATGAACCGCGCCCCCTTGTCCGAGGAATCAATATCGAGCGTGCCGGCTTTGACGGCGGGATTGTTGGCGACCAGGCCCACGACCAGGCCCTGAATGCGGGCCAAGCCAACGACCAGATTGGCCGCCCACTGGGCCTGGACTTCGAGCAACTCGCCATTGTCCACCAGGCGGCCGATGACCTTGTGGATGTCCAGCGCGTCCTTGGCCGATTCGGGGAGCAAGCCGTCCATTTCCGGATCGGCCCTCAAATCCATTTGCGGCGCGGGCCGGTGAGGCGGGTCCAGCAGGTTGTTGGAGGGGAGAAAAGTCAGGAGGCGGCGGGCCGTTTGGATGGCTTGGGCGTCATTGTCGGCGACGAAATGAATGTTGCCACTGATGCTGGCATGAACGGCGGCGCTGCCAATTTCGTTCATGGTGCATTTCTGGCCCGTGACAGCCTGGATGACTTCCGGCCCGCAGATGAACATGTTGGCGCTGCCTTTGACCATGATGATGAAATCGGCCAACGCCGGCGAATAGGCCGCGCCACCCGCGCAAGGCCCGGCCACAATGGCGATCTGGGGCACCACACCGGAAAGCAGAACGTTGCGGAAGAAGACCTGGCCGTAGGCCGAGAGCGAATCGAAACCCTCCTGGATGCGCGCGCCGCCCGAATCGTTGATGCCGATGACGGGGCAGCCGGTTTTGAGCGCGTAATCCATCACGTCGCAGATTTTCTTGGAGTGAATCCGGCCCAGGGCGCCGCCGCCGACGGTAAAATCCTGGCTGAAGGCCGCCGCGACGCGGCCATCCACCAGCCCCGTTCCGGTGATCACGCCATCGGCGGGCATGGACTTTTCCTCCATGTCGAAGTTGTGGCAATCGTGATTGGCATGAAGACCGGATTCCTGAAAGGTGCCCGGCTGGAAAAGGGCCTCGATGCGATCACGAGCGGTCATCAGGCCTTTTTTCCGGCGGGCTTCCAGTTTATCCGGCCCTCCGCCGGAGCGCGCGAGGGCGCGTCTTTTTTCCAGGTCTTCCAGCAAGGTCGTTAGTGTCTTGGAGATGGCCATGGCGTACTTAGTGGTTAGTGGTTAGTGATTAGTGGTTAGTGGTTAGTCTCGCCTTCGCAAAGTTCCGTCAGCACGCCGAAGGTTGATTTGGGATGGAGGAAGGCGACCCGCTTGCCGCCCGCGCCAGCGAAGGGTTTTTCGTCAATCAGCTTCACGCCCGCGCCGGAGGCCTGACGAAGCTGGCTTTGGATATCGTCGGTGCCGAAGGCGATGTGATGGATGCCGCCGGCGGGGTTTTTCTCCAGGAATCTGGCAATGGGACTCTCCGGGCTTGTCGGCTCCAGCAGTTCGAGGTGAATCTGGCCCACGGTGAAAAACGCGGTGCGAACTTTTTGCGAGGCCACTTCCTCGCGGCGCTCGCATTTCAAGCCGAGGGCCTTTTCATAATAAGGCACGGCTTGATCCAGGGACGGGACGGCGATTCCGAGATGGTCAATTTTTGTGATCATAAATCTGAGTTCTCCAGGCCGCCGTCAAAATCCGCCAGCAGAAGGCCGGCGGCGGACACGGCGGTGATTTCACCGCGAAGCAAGGATTCCCGCAGCGCGGGAAAACGGGCCTGCACACGCGGGTGGCGGTCAAAACGGCGTTGCAATTCATCGCGAATCAAATCCGCCAGCCAATCCACGGCCTGTTGTTGACGGCGTTTGGCGATGAGGCCCTGCGGCTCCAACTGGCGGAAAAACTGTTCCATGCGTTGCCACGCCTGCGGAATGCCCTGGCCGGTCCGGGCCGAAGAGAGGGCCACCCCGGCCTTCCAGCCGGGCGTAGCCGGTTGCAGAAAGGAAAGGGCGGCCTGCTGTTCCAGGCGGGCTTGTTCGGCGCGCGGGACATTCTCCCCGTCGGCTTTGGTGATCAGAATGTCATCGGCCATTTCGATGACGCCTCTTTTGAGGCCTTGCAATTCGTCGCCGGCGCCGGGCAATAGAAGCAACAGAAAGAAATCCACCATGGAGCGCAGGGCCACCTCGCCCTGCCCGACGCCCACGCTTTCGACCAGGATCAGATCAAAACCGGCCGCTTCACACAGGAGCATGGTTTCGCGTGTGCGGCGAGCCACGCCGCCGAGGCTCTCCCCGGCGGGGGAGGGACGAATGAAGGCCCGCGCTTGGCGGCTGAGATTTTCCATGCGGGTCTTATCGCCCAGGATGCTGCCCCCGGAAAGTTTGCTGGTCGGATCAATGGTCAGGACCGCCACCGAATGGCCCTGGTTGATGAGGTAACATCCGAAGGCCTCAATAAAGGTGCTTTTGCCCACTCCCGGCGCGCCGGTTATGCCTATGCGTTTGGCCTTGCCGGTGTGGGGCAGCAGTTTTTGCAGGACGTTCTGGGCCTTCTTTTCGTCCAAGGGAGACTGGCTCTCGATCAAGGTCACGGCGCGTGAAAGGATGACGCGATCGCCTGCCAGAACGCCGGCCACATAGTCATCCACTGTTGGGTCAAGCAAGGTCATGCTCCCACGCGCGCGCTTAATCGCGTCAGGACTTCCCGCGCCGCCTCTGGAATGAATGTGCCCGGCCCGAAGACCGCCGCCGCGCCGTTCTTTTTCAGGAAATCATAGTCTTGCGGCGGGATGACCCCGCCCACCACCACCATGATGTCAGGGCGTCCGATCCGGCGCAATTCTTCGACCAGTTGAACCAGCAAGGTCTTATGGCCGCCGGCCAGCGAACTGATGCCGATGACGTGGACGTCGCTTTCAGAAGCCATGCGCGCGACTTCGTCCGGTTGCTGGAACAAAGGCCCGATGTCCACGTCAAAGCCCAGATCGGCGCAGGCGGTGGCGATGACCTTGGCCCCGCGGTCATGGCCGTCCTGGCCCATCTTGGCGATGAGGATGCGGGGACGGCGGCCCTGCCGGCGGGCGAAGTCGTCGGTCAGCCGGCGAACCTGCTCCAATTGCGGGTCCTGGCCAAATTCGGATTGATAAACGCCCGACACAGTGCGGACGACAGCTTTGTGGCGGTGGAAGACTTTTTCAAGCGCGAAGGAAATTTCCCCCAACGTCGCGCGGGCGCGCGCGGCGTCAACCGACAGCGCCAGCAGGTTGCCCGCGCCGGTTTGGGCGGCGCCGGTCAGGGCGTCCAGGGCCGATTGGACCTTGGCGTTGTCGCGTCCGGCCTTGAGCTGATGCAGGCGCTGGATCTGGGACTGGCGCACGGCGGTGTTGTCCACTTCCAGCACGTCCAGCTTCTCGGCTTTCTCCAATCGGAAAAGGTTCACGCCGATGATGGATTCCTGGCCCGAATCAATGCGGGCCTGGCGCCGGGCGGCGGCTTCTTCGATGCGCAACTTGGGCAGGCCCGTTTCAATGGCTTTGGCCATGCCGCCGAGGGCCTCGATTTCCTGGATATGCGCCCAAGCCCGCTGCATCAGGGCCTGCGTCAGGGCCTCGACATAATAGGAACCGCCCCAGGGATCAATGACCTTGCAGAGGCCCGTTTCCTCTTGCAGCAAAAGCTGGGTGTTGCGCGCGATGCGCGCCGAAAAATCCGTCGGCAAGGCGATGGCTTCGTCCAGCGAGTTGGTGTGCAGCGATTGCGTCTGGCCGAAGGCGGCGGCCAGGGCTTCGACGCAGGTGCGGGCGACATTGTTGAACGGGTCCTGCTCGGTCAGCGACCAACCCGAAGTCTGTGAGTGCGCGCGCAGGGCCATGGACTTGGGATTCTTTGGATGAAACGGCGCCATGAGCCTGGCCCACAAGCCGCGGGCGGCGCGCATTTTGGCAATCTCCATGAAAAAGTCCTTGCCTTGCGCCCAGAAAAATGAGAGCCGCGGCGCGAAGGCGTCAATCTCAATGCCCGCCTTGAGACCGGTGCGGACATATTCCAGGCCGTCGGCCAGGGTGTAAGCCATTTCCAGGTCCGCCGTCGCGCCCGCCTCCTGCAGGTGATAGCCGGAGATGGAGATCGAGTTGAACTTGGGCATGTTTTTGGACGTGAAGGTGAAAATGTCCGCGATGATGCGCATGGAGGGGCCGGGCGGATAAATATAGGTGTTGCGCACCATGTATTCCTTGAGAATGTCGTTCTGGATGGTGCCCGAAAGCTGCTCCAGTTTCGCTCCTTGTTCCTCGGCGGCGACAAGATAAAACGCCATCACCGGCAGGACCGCGCCGTTCATCGTCATCGAAACGGAGATGCGATCCAGTGCAATCCCGTCGAACAACAGCTTCATGTCCTCGACCGAATTGACGGCCACGCCCGCTTTGCCCACGTCGGCCACGGCCCGCGGATGGTCGGAGTCGTAGCCGCGATGGGTCGGCAAATCAAAGGCAACCGACAAGCCCTGCTGGCCGGCGGCGATGTTGCGGCGATAAAAGGCGTTGCTCTCCGCGGCCGTGGAAAAGCCCGCGTATTGGCGGACGGTCCAAGGCTTGGTCACGTACATCGAGCCGTAAGGGCCGCGCACATAAGGCGCAAACCCGGGCATCGAATCCAGATGCTCGCAGTCTTCGAGGTCAGCGGCGGTGTAAAGAGGCCGCACCTCGATCCCCTCCAGGGTCTGCTGCACGCATTGGTCCAATGACTTGGGGGCCGTTTCACTTTCAAACCGGGCGCACCATTGCGCGGGCGTCGCGCCGTCCGCGGTGGCGTGAAACGGGACGGCGGTGAAGTCAGGAAAAGTATTCATAATTGAATGCCGAGGCGGAGGTGAAACGCGGTCAATAATTCAAGCGCGTCGGCACGAGCGTGAATGAACTCATCCACGCCCGCCTTTTTGCACGCTTCAATCTGGCCCTGGGGCAACCCGGCCAGGACAATGATGGCGTCGTTTCGTCCCGCGCGGATGGCCCGGGCCAACGGCGGCACGAGGGCGGGATATTTGTCGTCTGTCGAACAGATGACCGCCAGGCCCGCCTTGGACTCGCCAAAGGCCCGTGCCGCCTCTTCGGGAGTGTGAAAACCTTCGGGCGAAATGACATCGTAGCCGCCGGCGGCGAAAAAGCCGCGCGAAAAATCGGCCCGCGCCTTGTAGTCCTTCGGGTCCCCCATGTTGCAGAGAAACACGCGGGGGCGCTCGATCTTGTGCCTGGCCGCATGGCAGTTCAAGGCCGCGCGCAGGCGCTCAAAGCCCGCCGCCGCGCGCATTATCCGGACGGGCGCGATCCGGCTGCATGGGCTGTCGTGAATGCGGATGGCGCGGGCGATTTCCCCAAGGGTCGCGCCGGCCGCGGCCGCCTCAACGCAGGCCTCGAAGACTTGCGGGCTTTTCACATCGAGCACCTTTGTCAGTTTCTGCAAAACCCGTTCATTGTCCGAATCTTCCAGGTTTGTCCGATACGAAGTGACCTGAAGGACGCGGCGCTTGTAGAAGGCCTCCACGTCCACGGCGGGGCGTTCAAGCTCCGGTTCCATCGGATTGGCGTATTGGTTGACGCCGATGATCGAATCCCGGCGGCGATGAACGGCTTTGACTTTCTCCATCGCGATGGCGGCGACGGCTTTTTGCGGGAAGCCCGCCCTCAAGGCCGCCTCCATGCCGCCCATTTGCTCGACCTGCTGAAAGAGCGACCAGGCGCGGTTGGCCAGTTCAGCGGTCAGGACTTCAACATACCAGGAGCCGCCCGCCGGATCGGCGACCCGCCCCAGCTCGCACTCCTTTTGCAGAATGAGCTGGCTGTTGCGCGCGATGCGCCGGCTGAAATCGTCGGGTTGGCGGATGACCTCGTCGAACGCCCCCACTTGCATGCTCTCACAGCCGCCCAGCACGCCGGCCAGGGCTTCAACGGTCGTCCGCAGCATGTTGGTGTAAGGATCCAGCAGGCTCTTGTTCCAGTGCGAGGTGCGCACGTGGAGCGAAAGTCTTTGCGCCGCCTCACCCCCGCCCGCCGCGGCCACGGCGCACGACCACAACATCCGCAACGCGCGGAGTTTGGCGATTTCCATGAAGAAATTCGCGCCGATGGTCACGGCGAAACGCATCCGCGGGGCCACCGTCCCGGCGTCCAGGCCGCGCCGGTGCATTTGCCGGAGATACTCCACGCCGGTGGCCAGAGTAAAAGCCAGTTCCTGCGCGGCATGGCCTCCGGCTTCGTGCCAGGAACGGCTGTGAACGCAGATGGTTTGAAGACCGGGAGCGCCCTCCGACGCCCAACTCAGAAGCGCCGCCATTTCGCCATAAGCGCCTTCCAGGGATTGCGGCAGGCAGCCCTCGTGAGACAAAACGCCTATCGGGTCCATTTCAATGCAACCGGAAAGGCCGGCCGGCGCTTTGTGCCGCTGCCGGGCCAGCGCCACCAAAAGCGCGGCGAAGGGCATCGCTGAGGCCCCGGAGCGCACGAAAAGCGACGTGTTTCCCAGATCAATCCCCTCCAGCGCCCGGTTCAGATCGTCCACCGTCGCGATGGACAGTCCGCCCGACCCGACTTCCTCCGGCTGCGCCCAATCGGGGTCATGGCCGTTGCGGGTCGCCTTGTCCAAAACGATATTCAAGGCCTTGAGTCCCCGTTCCAGCGAATTGCGGGCCGCATGATTGAATTCCGTCGGGCTGGAGCAGGCGATTTCCTGGGAAACGGCCCACGGCTGGCCGGCATAGCCGCTGGACCGGCTTGCGCGCACAAAGGGGGCGAATCCGGGAAAGGAATTCAGGTGCGGCAAATGGGCGATGTCTTCGGGCCGATAGATCGGTTTGAGCGTGATTCCTTCGTAAGTGCTGGCAAACATCCGCTGGTCAAACGGAGCGCCTTTCAGCTCGCTCTCGACGAGCCGATGCCACTCGCCATAACCAACTGCCGGGAACTCTGCCAGCAGCCGGTCCGTCCCGGCTTTGGATTCAGTGGGGTTCATAACGGGTGCATCTCACTTTCTTGGATAATCACTCCTAATCTTAATCCTGATCTCGTTTCTGCAACCTCCCCTCAGTTCTCCAAAGTTTCCACCAGCACGTCGTGCCGCCGGCCATTGAGCGTCACATAGAGTTGTTTTCCCGCTCCGTTGGCTTGACGAATGGGAGCCATAGTGCCGGGGGCCGGGACCAGGGCCGCCGTTTTTGGCTTGAACAAGGCCTCGACTTGTTGCGGGAACATGGCGAAAAGGACGACGATTTCCTCTTCCACGGGCAGGCCCTTTTCGGCGCATTGCCGGCGATATTTTTCCAGGCCGGGTTCAAGGAGATCGGCCGGCCGGACGGTGACGGGCTTTTTGCCGGAGAGTTTTTCAACCTCGGCCAGCACATCGGGATCAATCGGGCCGGGCGTCCGGCCATATTTGCCCAGGGCGACGTCCTGGGCGGGCTGGCAGATCATCTTCCAGCGGCCAAACTTGACGTTCATCATGGCCTGGGTGCCCACGATCTGCGAGGTCGGCGTGACCAGCGGAATCCAGCCCAGCGCCTCGCGCACCACGGGAATTTCACGCACCACTTCGTCGAAGCGCCCGGACATCCCCTGCTCTTTGAGTTGGGTGCGGAAGTTGGAGAGCATCCCGCCGGGGACTTGATAAGTCAGAATATCGCTGTCCACCCGCTCGTTGGCGGGGCTGGTGAATTTGGCCAGCTCTTTGTACACGCCCTCGAAGTGCGTGCGCAGCCGCAAAAGTTTTTCCCGGTCGAACTTCGGGCAGCGCGGATGGCCTTCCAGCAGCGCCAACATGCGCCGGGTATCCGGCTGCGAGGTGCCGTTGGCAAAGGGAACGATCGAAACCTCGACGCAATCCACCCCCGCGTCAACGGCCGCCAGATAACTGCACGCGCCCAACCCGGCCGTGTCGTGCGTGTGCAGTGTGATGGGCAGGCCCACTTTGCGCTTGAGTTCCTTGACCAGGTCGTAGGCGATGCGCGGTTGCAGGATGCCCGACATGTCCTTGATGCCGATGGAATCGCAACCCATCTCCTCCAACGCCACGCCCATCCGGACAAAGTTCCCCACCGTGTGAACGGGACTGATGGTGTAGCAGAGTTCGCCCCGGGCGTGTTTCCGGTGTTTCTTGACCGCCCCAATGGCCGTTTGCAGGTTGCGCACGTCATTCAGGGCGTCGAAGATTCGGATCACGTCCATCCCGCACTGGCAGACGCGCCGCACAAAGGCCTCCACCACGTCGTCGGGGAAACTGGCGTATTGGACGATGTTCTGGCCGCGCAAAAGCATGATCTGTGGAGTTTGGGGCGCGGCCTTCTTGAGCGCGCGCAGCCGGTCAAATGGGTTTTCATTCAGAAAGCGCAGGCACGAATCAATCGTCGCCCCGCCCCAGGTCTCAAGGCCGTTGAATCCCATCCCGTCCAGAATGGGCGCGGCGGGCAGCATTTGGGCCGTGGTCATGCGCGTGGCGGCCATGGATTGATGTCCATCCCGCAGCACCGTGTTGTTGAATAATACCGGTTTCATACACTCAATCACTACTACTTCAATGGGGAAGAGCAAGCTCAACATTTTTTGCTGAACCCTAAGCCAAAATTGTGCCACAGGGCGCTCGGCGCGGAAAAAAGGCCTGCCCCGGTCAATAAGCTCTAAGAAAATCCCCTAGTCCGCATAGTTCAATTCACGATGGCGGATTTGGGCTTGCCCCCAATTGTTGAGGCCACCGACTTCGCATATATTGTTCACATGATAACAAATTATGTTGAATCGGAAGCCCCCACCGGCAGCGACCGCCTGCGGCGCGAAGACAAAGACCTAATCGAGGCGCTGACCCGCTCGAGCATCTTCCAGGATTATGAACGGGCCTTCAGTGAAACCACCGGCCTGCCGGTTTCATTGCGTTCGGTCGAATCGTGGCAGTTGCCCCATCGCGGCAAGCGGCATGAAAACCCCTTTTGCGCCATCATGGCCGAAAAAAGCCGCTCCTGCGCCGCCTGCCTCCGCCTGCAACAATGCCTTTCGGACGGCGCGCAAAACGAACCCCGGACCCTGGCTTGCGAGTTGGGATTATGCGACACGGCGGTGCCGATTCGATCGGGCGAACGGGTGGTCGGGTTTTTGCAAACCGGCCAGGTCTTTCGCAAAATGCCGACCGAAGCGCAGTTCAGCCGCGTGGCCCGGCTGTTGGCCGAATGGGGAGTGGAAGTGGAGACCGACCGCCTCAAGCAGGCCTGGTTCGCCGGCAAAGTGCTCTCCTCCAGGCAGCACGAAGCGGTGGTCAAGCTGCTCTCCATCTTCGCCCAGCATATTTCCATGGTTGCCAACCAGATTCTGCTTCAGCGCGATCATGCCGAGCCGCCGGCCATCACGCGCGCCAAGCGATTCATCCAGGAGAACCAGGCCGAGGACCTGACGCTGGGCGGCGTGGCCAAGGCGGTCAACACCAGCAGCTTTTACTTCTGCAAGATGTTCAAGAAGGCGACCGGCCTTAATTTCACCGGCTACGTCTCGCGCGTCCGCGTCGAAAAGGCCCGCAATCTCCTGCTCAATCATAATCTGCGCGTCAGCGAAATCGCCTACGAAGTCGGATTCCAGTCCCTGACCCACTTCAATCGCGTCTTCAAGAAAGTCATGGGCCAATCGCCCACCGATTATCGGGGCCAACTGGTTCACGCCTGAGTGGCTCTTGCACGGCATGGGTTTTCGGAATTTCTTAACAAACAAAAAAACCCCGCCGTAATGCCGTGTATCAACGGTTCCTTTGAACTGTTTTGGAACAGGTAGAGCCGAGTCTATTGCTTTCGACGGCCAGTCAAGGCTTGTCGGCCACAACCGAGGTTAAGGCTCCGATTGGACTCATTTCCGGTTCAAGGACCATGTTAATAATCACGAACATGGCAGGGCTAAAGTCCCCCGTCGCTTCCAAAGAACTGCCGCACGCGGGCCGGTGCGTCTTCTACAGTGGGTATCGGTTGTTCGCGCCAAATACTTGAGAAAAAAATCGGAATCCATTCTTGTAACTATTCAGCCTCGGCAGGGCGAGGCTCCTGCCGAGCCATTTGCTCAGGCGCTGCGCGGCTCGGCTGGAGCCTCGTACCTGCCTTGGCACCCCTGAATAGTTACCCATTCTTAATCCTTCATTCTGGCCTTTTTTTGTTTCTTTGCCGCACACAGGAGGGTTAGTATATGGGCATGACGAATGAGGTGACGTGATGATCAACCGGCCCAATCCAGCGGCGGCCATTCTCATCGTTGATGATGACCAGGGGCTGCTGCGCCTGGCGGCCCGGACGCTGGAGCGCGAAGGCTTCTCGGTTGCCACCGCCGGCTCCGGCGCCCAGGCCCTCCAGTGGCTCAAGACCCATGAGCCGGACTTGCTGCTGCTGGATTTAAAGCTCCCGGACGCCGAAGGCAGCGAAATCATCGCCCGCTTGGCGGCCTCGGACCGTCTGCCCTCCTTTCTTGTCATCACCGGACAAGGCGACGAGCGGATGGCGGTGGAAATGATGAAAAGCGGCGCGCTGGACTATGTCGTGAAAGGCGTGGATTTTCTGGAGTTTCTGCCCTCGGCCGTGGCGCGCGCGCTCAAACAGGTCGAAAAAGAAAGAAAACTGGTGGCCGCGGAGGCGGCCTTGCGCCTGAGCGAGGAGCGATTTCGCGTGGCTTTGAAGCATTCGCCGGTGATGGTTTTCCACCAGGACGCCGACCTGCGCTACACTTGGGTTCACAACGCCCCCGGCGGCCTGGGGGAAAAAGACTTCATCGGCAAGACCGACGAGGAAATCTTTCCCGCCGAGGAGGCCGGGCGATTGACCCGCCTCAAGCGGCGCGCGCTGGCCGCCGGAAAAGGCTTGCGCCAGGAAGTTTCCTGCACGCTGGGCGGCGCCCGGCACTTCTTTGATTTGACTGTCGAACCCGTGCGCAATCCCGCGGGGGCAATCACCGGCATTACCTGCGCCGCCATGGATGTCACCGAACGCAAACGCCTCGAACAGGAGGTCTTGCGCATCAGCGAAATGGAACAACGCCGCATCGGCCAGGACCTGCACGACGGCGTCTGCCAGCACCTGGCGGGCATCGAAATGAAATGTCAGGTGCTCGAAGAGAACTTGCAGGCCAAGGCCCAAGCACACGCCGCCCAAGCCGGGCAAATTGCCGGCCACGTGCGCGAGGTCATCGCGCAAATCCGCTCGCTGGCCCGCGGCCTTTCGCCCGTTGTCCTGGAATCGGAGGGTTTGATGTCCGCCTTCCGCGGGCTGGCCGAGGACACCCAAAGACTCTTTGATGTCCGGTGCCGCTTCGTCAACGGCGGGCCGGTGTTGCTTCACGACCACACCGCGGCCACGCACCTTTATCGCATCGCCCAGGAGGCCGTGACCAATGCCATCAAACACGGCAAAGCCACGTCCATCGAAATCAACCTCTCGGCCACGGCCGATGAAATCATCCTCTTGATCAAGGATAACGGGGCTGGTTTGACCCGGCGCCCCGGCGACGGACAGGGAATGGGTTTGCGCATCATGCAGTATCGCGCCGGAATGATTGGAGCCACCGTCGTCTTGCAACCCCAACAGCCCGGCGGGGCCGTCGTGCTTTGTTCCCTGCCCCAAACCGCCAACACCCTGGCCTCCACCCTCAAATGAGCCTGCGCGCAAAAACGGCCCTGCGCAGGATGATTCTCATCGTGGACGACCATCCGATGATGCGCGAGGGACTGGCCCAATTGATCGGCAATGATCCGGGCCTTGCAGTGTGCGGCGAGGCCGGCGACGCCAACGAGGCCATGCAAAAGATCCACTCGCTCAAGCCCGACCTGGTTTTGACCGACATCACCCTGCCGGGCAAAAGCGGGCTGGAACTGATCAAAGACATTCAAACGATGCACCCCGGTGTGCTCGTCCTGGTGCTTTCGATGCACGACGAGACCCTCTATGTCGAACGGGTGCTGCGGGCCGGCGGGCGCGGTTACATTATGAAACAGGAGGGCGGAAAAAAGATCGCGCAGGCCATTCGCCAGGTGTTGGCGGGGCAAATCTACGTCAGCGAGAAAATGTCCGCCAAAATCCTGGAAATCTTTTCCGGCCATCGCACCGACGTGACCCATTCCCCCGTCGAGAAACTGACCGACCGCGAATTTGAGGTCTTTCAACTCATTGGCCAGGGAGTTGAAACCAAGCAGATGGCCGAGAAACTTCACCTGAGCGCCAAAACCATCGAAGTCCATCGCGCCAACATCAAGCTCAAATTGCAGCTCAACAGCATGGCCGAGTTGATTCGTTACGCCGTCCGCTGGATCGAATCGCAAAACACCGGCCCGTAGCGCCCTTTGGCTCTGATTCAGAAGAAAGTGTTGACGATTTTCCAAGGAGAAGCAATCAACGGGCAATGCACATCACTGGCATCCAATTCTATCTTGAGTATTTTTTGGTCAATGTCTTTAATATGACTGTCGCTCGAGACGAGCATTGTGGCGCCATATAAAGCAGCCTCAGCCACGATGAAAGAATCGTGAATTTCTTCATCTGGAATCAATCCACTGGCTCGAATTTTGCGCCCGATTTGTTCTACAATGCCGTGGCCGACGGGGATACAGTTTACCGGAATAAATCCCCAGGGATTCAATATGCTGGAAAGGGCCTTTGCCGCAATCGCCTGTTCCTTCGGATCACCCGATTTAGCCCTTCTCCGCAATTCAAGAATAACGGTTGGCAGAACAACGACACTGGAATTTGGGATGCGTCTTGCAATTGTTTCGAGGCAATCAATGACAACCTCAACCTGGAGCGCCAGATCAAAAAGAATGTTCGTGTCAACGGCGATTGGCCTTAGTCTTGGCATTTATCGATCCCCCATAAATCATCGCCAGTCCCTCTTTCAAAAGTTCCTCGCGTTCTGAATCAGATATGCCATTGGCTTCTGCTCTGAGCTTCTCAGCCATGACGGTGCCAGCCGTTTTACGCTTCGGTTCTTTAGCTTGTGCCTTTGCAGTTGTCATAATCTCTCATGTCCGCGTCACGGCAATGTCCAGTGGCCGGAACAAATTGTCAACTTCCATTTTCACGTCGCGGGGAGCCATTCAGTCCTGGCCGGGCTTGACGGGCTGATCTTTCGGCGCAACCAAACGGTAACTCGTGTTCCGGCCTCCGCCCGGTTCGCGGAGCAGAACGCCACTGTCAAGTAGAATCTTTATGTCCCGCAACGCCGTGTCAGCGGAACATTGGGCGAGTCTGGCGTATTTTGACGTGGAGAGTTTTCCCTCAAAACCATCCAGCAGCCGGTTGATCACCGTGCGCTGTCTTTCATTCACCGGCGACTGGTTGTTGATGCGTTCCCAGATTTTCGCTTTTCGCAGAACGCCGGCCAGGCCTTCTTCCGCTCCCGCAACGGCGCGTCCCAGGCAACCCAGGAACCATTCCAGCCACGAAGTAATATCCGTCCCGCTCTTTTGGCTTTGCTCCAGTTTCAAGTAATACTGCTTTTTCTCGGCTTCGATCTGCGCGGACATGCTGTAGAACCGTTCTTTGATGCCTTCAGCCCGCGCCAGTGCCATGTCGGCCAAGGCCCGGCTTATGCGACCGTTGCCGTCTTCAAACGGATGGATGGTCACGAACCAGAAATGGGCCACGCCAGCTTTCAGCACCGGATCAATTCCGTTCGCCGCCTCAAACCAGTCAAGAAAGACCGCCACCTCGTGGTCAAGGCGATCCGCCGAAGGCGCTTCAAAATGGACCTCTTCGCGGCCAATCGGACCGGACACAACCTGCATCGAACCGATGCCGGCCGGACGCCACGCGCCAACCGTGATGCGCCGCATCCCGCTTCGTCCCGTTGGGAACAATGAGGCGTGCCAGGCAAATAACCGTTCAGCCGTCAAAGGCTCGGCGTATTTCTGGGTGGCATCCAACATCATCTCAACCACGCCTTCAACGTCGCGACTGGCCCGCACACTGCCGCCAAAATCAAGACCCAGCCGCCGTGCGATTGAAGACCGGACCTGCGCGGCATCCAGGTGTGTTCCTTCGATTGCACTCGACTTGATGACATCGGAAGTCAGCGTTGTCAGACTGGCTTCCGCGCGAAGTCGGAAGCCAAGGCCTTCCATCCGTCCAAGCAGGCGCCCCTGCCGATGCCGGACATCCGCCAGCAAGGGCAGCAACCTGGCGTTATCCCACCTTAAATTCGGCCAGTCCGGGCTTTGGTGGATGTAGCGCATGGTTTTATTCTCCGCTCAATCTGCGGTGATTGCAACAACTATTTACCGCATGCAATGCGGCGAATGATGCCCCTGTTCGCCGATCAATCACCTTGTAGATTGGCGACACAATGGCTGCGAGGGGCGTTCCGAAGGCCCCGAACCGGCTCTTTTTTGCCATCGAAAATTTTTTTCAGGTGCGATTTGGTGCGATTTGGTGCGATTTGGTGCTAATCCCGCCATCTATCTGCGGTTGGCGCTGCGATGGAGACCGCAGATTTGCCGTATCCATGCAGAAGAGAACCGCAGATGAACGCTGATGGACACGGATTTGGGTGGCCGGCGGTTCCGGGGGCGGCAGGATTGAATTCAATTAAATGGCCGCCAAAAGGCACAAAAAGCGCAGAAAATCTTGTGATAAATGGCCGCCAAAAGGCACCCGCCGCCGCCAGGCTTCCGCCGCCGCCTGGCTTTGGCGGGACAAGTTGGCGGGGCAAGCAAAAAGCCCCAAAGGTCTTCTGGTTATGCGCCTTTTGCGCCTTTTCGCGGCTATTCACCTGGCCGCGCCGCCAGCATCCCGCCGCCGCTTCCCGGCCGCAGGCTCCGGGGAATCCCTTCGGCGAAGCTCCGCGGCTTGTCAAAGAACAAGTCTCTCACATTGGGACTATACCACGATTCTGTGGTTTTACAAACTATATTTGCGTGTTTTTGGAAAAGCCGCCGGCTGGCCCGCAAAGTGCTGCATGGGAGAGTGGAAACCGCTTCTGCCGGCCCCAGCGACTGAAGGCGGGACTCCATAGGGGGATTTCGGCCCTTCACGCACCGACACGCCCGCCATCGCCCGTCAACCTCTTTTGGTCATTTTTTCTGCGCCTGACCCTTCGGCCTTCACATCTGGACGCCGGGGGAGAAACACGCGGGTTTTTCCAGCTTTCAGGCGTTTTTTCTCATTTTTCAGACACGCTCCAAGCCAGCCCCAAACGGGACCGCAAACGTCCAGGGAAGGGCCATAGAACGCTGCGGCATATCTGCCACCTGTGAAACTGATGCAAGGCGGTGCCACCACCCCCGCTGCGCGGTGGGTGTGGTGGCTCGCTTGAAGATGAAGTTTGCTCGGATGAAATTGAAGGATGGACAGTCCAAGACGATTCCCCTGCGGTCCGCCCGCATTTTGGAAATAATCGCATTAAAGGCTTGACTTGGGGTGCTGTCGGCGACACGATTCGGGACAAATGGAACGGAAACCGTTTGAGGTCGTCGCAGTATCGCCCGAGCCGGGCGCACTAACTGCGCTCCGATGCGAGCGCAAGGTGCTTCCGCCGAGTGACTTCCGTAACTCAGAGCACGGCTTCGTCAGTATTCATATCGCCATTTTATTACCCGAACCGTGTGTTGTATATTAATTGTTAGGCCATCACAATGAGCGATTCAGACGACTTTCCGATTGAGTTTGTGATTGGCAAGACTGAGATTACGGTTCTTGACCGATTCAGACAAATCTTTGGCGTTGAGATTAGATACCAAGGAAGATGGCAGATTCACCAGAATGATGTGGATACTTACCCAAGTGATTTCCACGCACATCGAAAGGACAAAGCAGAAACATTAGATTTGTATACTGGGGATGTATTCGATCCAAAAACGCGACAACGTATCCGTAAGCTTAAGCAGAAGGACATGCGTGATGTTTATAAAGAGTTGCAGCGACGGGATAACACGTGTATCAATCAGAAGCTTGGTGAGCGAGACAGATTCTCGTATTTGAGTTAGGCCTAACACCGCGCTGGAGCCACCGGCCACTTGCCTGCAGTCTTGGATTGAGCGATGAAGATTGGATGTCATTATTGCATTTGGAGCTTGGCCGCGGGTGGCCGTGGCTCAACTTTGGGTCGTTAGGCGTTTCTACGCACATCGTGAAATGAACGACGAGAAAACACGTGAGTCACGAGTATTCGTGCCATTGAACCAGCGGTTTGGCCACCCGCACACTTGGCCCAACGTCGTTGGCTATTTGGTGCGCCCTCTGGCCGACATGCCGTGTCTGAGTTGGTTTTGGTTCAGCCGCTACTGCCAGCCCATAACCGACAAAGACCTCCAAGACTGTGATCCGCACAAGTTTCCAGATGAGTTTTACTTTAATCAAAATGGCCAGCAGCATCTCGTAAGCTTCAGATTTCGGTATGCACTGGACTGCAACCGTCGTGTCGAGTTCGAGCAGGCAGCGGCTCACATCTTCGAGCGGCACGGCTGTATCCCGCGCTACTTCCGAAAATACTCGCTCATCGGCGACCTCGGCAATGACCGCTTCACCGCCATTGAGGCGCGTCGCCTGCGCCGTTCTGAGTTAGTTCGCGATCTTGTTCATACCACTTCACGACTTGTTCTCCATGCCCTGCAAGAATCGGATGCAGCCGGGAACTATAGCTTTGAAGACAACGCTTTCGACGTGCCGCACCATCTCATATGCAATATCACCGAAAAGCCGGGATGAGCGTTGAGGCCCAGAGGTCTTATAATTGTGACACTTTTCAGGCCAACGCGTTATTAATAAAAATGAGAACTGTCACAATTCTAGGAATGACTACAACGCTTTCAACATCCGGCAGTGTGAGGAGCGACATTGTTATGGCCCAGTCCTGATGCAAAGTTCATGGGTATGTGCAGGAGATACGGTAAAAACGACCCGGATAATTCGTCCAAGAGGAGTCAGTAAGATAGATTGTGCCGTTGGTGAGGGTGCAAGATTGCAGGTTAGTCCACGCTCCACTTCCTAAAGTGGCGCAGGCTTGCACAATGATGGGGATGTTGGTCGGGCCGGTGATGGTGAGGGCGAATTGATTGCTCTGTATCCCAAAGGCTTGAATTGACGGATTCCACAAAACAACCGGAACGCCGGTATCGAACGAGAAGTCATCCCAGCCCGTTGTCCCTGTCAGGTAGTAAACAGTCACATTGCCGTCCTGGTCGAACGCAACTGTAGAAGTGTTGGGGGCGTTGCCCTCGAAGTAAACGCTGGCAAGACTGGTGCAATCACCGAAAGCCCAGTCCCATATGTGGGTGACGCTGTCGGGAATTATGATGCTGGTCAGGCTGGTGCAACCATAGAATGCGCAATTTCCGATAGTGTTCACGCCGCCCAGAAGCGTGACGTTGGTCAGGCTGGGGCAGAAGCCAAACACATAGTTTCCGAAACTGGTGACGCTGCCTCGAATCGTGACGCTGGTCAGGCTGGGGCATTCATAGAACGCAAAATCCCCGATGCTGATGACGCTGCCGGGAATCGTGACGCTGGTCAGTCTGGCACCACCGAACGCATTCGAGCCGATGCTGGTGACGCTGTTTGGAATCGTGACGTTGGTCAGACTGGCACCACCGAACGCCCCCTCCCCGATGCAGGTGACGCTGCCGGGAATCGTGTAACTTCCGCATACGTCACACGGATATTGAATAAGCGTGGTTTGGGCCTTGTCGAACAACACGCCGTTCATACTGCTATAAAAGGAATTTGTCGCATTCACCGTTATGGTGCAACCAGGGAACGCCCCCAATCCGATACTGGTGACGTTGGCGGGAATCGTGATGTTAGTCAGACTGTTGCAGAGCGAGAACGCATAGTCTCCGATACTGGTGACGTTGTTGCCGATGGTGACATTTGTCAGACCCAAGCATTCATAGAACGCATACTCTCCGATACTGGTGACGCTGCCGGGAATCGTTACGCTGGGCAGGCGTTGGCAATTTTGGAACACATGATTCCCGATGGTGGTGACGCTGGCAGGAATCGTAATGCCAGGCAGACGGGCGCAGTCCATGAACGCCGCTTGCCCGATGTTGGTGATACTGCCGGAAATCGTGAAGTTGGTCAGACTGTTGCACCACGCAAACGCATACTCTCCGATACTGGTGACGCCGTTGCCATTCGTGGCGCTGGTCAGAACCTCGCATTGATAGAATGCATAGTCTCCGATACTGGTCACGCTGCTTGGTATTCCGACGTTGGTCAGCCAGCCGCCGTATTCAAAGAACGCATTTGAGCCGATGCTGGTGACGAAGTTGGAAATTGTGACCCCGTAGAGGCTGTCGGTGTGGGGAGGGGTGTAGCCAGTTAAGGTGATGACGCTGCCATTGGTTACATAAATAAATTGCGCGAGCACGTCTTGCGACAAAAAGAGAAGGCCACATATCGCAAACCAAGCGCGGAATGATTTCATAATTTTGTCCATTATCTTTTGCGGCCTTAGTTTGTTACCATGCGAAGTTTACTGTTGCACGATGCGAAAGAAAAGCTGGTTCCAGTTGGCTATACGCTGATAGTTGGTGTTAGTGTAGCAGGAACTGGTAGCAGTAAAAGCCGCGCCGCAATTGGTCCAAGTAACCAAGTCTGGTGACGCTTGCGCCTGGTAGTTTGAGCCGATTAACAGATTTGAGTAATCCAGAGTGAACGCTTTGACAAAATTTACTTGTGGCGGCGGGACATAGTTTGCATTAAGCTCAAAAGCCATGTTGGTATCTCCGTCCTGCCGGAATTGCGCCATGATGTCCCACCCTGACGTTTCTAGCCGTATTTGAATCCAGATTTGACTGCTTCCAATGAGAGAACTTGGGAGGTTCGTTTCGTAACTATAACCAAGCGCTATTATTGATGGCGTTGGAGCGTTCAAAAGCATTACCCAATTTGTTCCGTCTATTGACCCCCACAAGGAACCACTGCCATAATCTCCACCACCGAAATTGGCGATGTAGAGGTCGTAAACATTGAGGTATATTTGTGCGGTTGGCCGGGGAAAAGTTATTTCTTGTGTTAATATCGCTTCTTCTCCATTAGTGATTGGATTCCAATAAGTAATGCCATCACCCTCGTCAGTTCTCTCTATGTTTTGCTGCTGCACAACATAATTGAGAGCGTTTGATGAAAAGACATTGTAATACCCGAATTGAAAATCCCATGAGGATTGCGCCTCTGATGTGGAGGTAAAAAGAGAAAATGCCGCCACTAAAACAGTTAATCGTATTGTGTTCATAAGTTTATCTTTTTATGATTTGAGTTGGTTGCCCCCTGCGTTAAGAGGTGTGCCCGCCTGTGCATTCATATAACCTATGATAATGAACTTTTTCCGAGTTAAATGCAAGCCTTAAAATTGGAACAACTGTTCCTGTAAAATCGTTCTTGTCGTTTGGCAAAGTTGGGGGATGCGTTCAAAGGACTTTGCCAAAGCGTTTGGTGTTGCCGTCAGGAACCACCGAAAGGCAAAAGGCTTGTCGCAGGAATCCTTGGCAGAGAGGGCGGATCTTGCGCCAAAAATGATTTCCTTGATTGAGCGATTCCAGCGGAATCCGACATTAAACGTTGCGCACTCCATTGCAGCGGGGCTGTCTGTTCCTTTGTGGCGGCTCGTAAAAGATGCCGACGACCTGAAACGAAAAAGCCTGCCCGTCAAAAAGTCTCTCTGACAGCATCGGCAAAACGGCCAAGCGCGGAGCCAAAGCCGCGGTCAAACGGAGGCGCTCCTGCCGGCGGAGCGGGCGGCGACCAGACGGATCATCTCGCGCGCGGAGGGGATGTTGAGCCACCAACCCAGGGCAAAGTAAATGACGGCGGCGGCGGTCATCGGCGCAAAAACCTCGCCCATTTTCAGCAGCAATGTGGCATGACCCAAATCACTTTGCCACAGCACGCGGATGGTCCAAGCCAGCAGCCCGGCCGCCAGCCCGGCGCCGGCCAACCGGGGCAGTTGCGCGGTGCAGTCGGCCATTTCGAGCGTTCTTAATTTCTTGCGCAAGGCCAGCAGGAGCAGTCCCAGGTTGAAAAAGGAACTGAGGCTGTTGGCCACGCCCAGCGCGCCGGCCCCCAGATTGGCCCCAAACAGGAAGAACACGGTGAAAAGCAAATTGATCGTCAGACAAAAAATGCTGATGCGCATCGGGGTCTTGATGTCCTTGAGGGCGTAAAAGGCGCGGGCCAGAATGTTGACCAGCGAGAAGGAGATCAGCCCCGGCGCCAGGCAGACCAGGCCAAAACTGACGTGGTTGGTGGAGATGGCGTTGAATTTCCCCCGTTCAAAGAGCAGGCGGATGATCGGTTCGGCCAGGGTGAAAAGCAAAACCGCCGCCAGCAGGTTGATGAACATCAAATGATTGACAGCCTGGCGCAACGTCGCGCGGAACTGGCCGAAGTTCTTTTCCACCGCCAGCGCCGAAAGCGTCGGCAGCAGGAAGGTGGCCAGTGACAATCCGATCACTCCCTGGGGCAATTCCATCAGGCGGACGGCGTAAAAAAATTCGGCCACAATGTCCTTGTTTTGGCCGAAGGCCAGCGTCTGCGTCAGCATGACGTTGAGTTGAAAGGCCGCCACGCCCAGGGCGCTGGGAATCATCTGCGCCACCACTTCCCGTGTGGTCGGGTCGCGCCAGGGCGAAATCCAATGGTAACGGAAGCCTTCCGCGCGCATGGCGGGCATCTGGAAAAGGGCCTGGGCCACCCCCGCCACCAGCACGCCAAGGCCCAAGGCAAAGACCCGCGTGCGGATTGTCTGGCCAAAGTGCGGCGCGACCAGCCAGACCGAGGCGATGAGCACCACATTCAGAATCGCCGGGCTGAGCGCCGGAATGAAGAAGTGGCCGCGGGCGTTGAGGATGCCCATGAAAATCGCTCCCAGGCAGGCGAAAATCATGTAGGGAAACATCAGCCGCATGAGTTGGAACATCAGCCGCGTGTCCGCGTCCCAGCCTCCGCCAAGGAGCAGCAGTGAAAGGATGACCATGACATAGAGGACAAGGGCCGGCGCCACAACCAGCAGCCCGGAAATCACGGCGTTGGCCGCCCGCCACATGGAAGTCTCGCCCTCGTTTTTCTCCTTGGCCTTGAAGATGGGAATGAAGGCGGCGGTCAGCGCTCCCTCGCCCAGCAGCCGGCGGAAGAGGTTGGGCACCATGAAGGCGTAACTGAAGGCCGCCGCCACCCCGTGCGTGCCCATGAACGCCGCCAGAGACTGGTCCCGCACCAATCCCAGCACCCGGCTGCCCATCGTGGCCGCCCCGATGCCGCCGGAGGATTTCAACATCTTCGACATGACAATGCGGCGGAGCCTAGCCCGGATATTTCATACGTCGGTAGGGCGAGGCTCCTGCCGAGCCATTTGTGGAACGGAAGCCCCGGCTCGGCGGGAGCCTCGCCCTACCTTGCACTGTGTCGGACGATTGAGGCGCATGTGAAATATCCGGGCTAGTCGCCCAACGCCGTCAGTTCGCTCTGGACCATCCGCACCAGCGGTTGGATGGTCTGGCGGGTGAAATCAAAATGGCAGCCCGCCGCCTGGAACAATTCGGGCAACGGCCGCGAGCCGCCCAGCGCCAGGCCCCGGTGGTACTGCTCCAGGGCGCGCGCCTTGTTCTTTCTGGCATTGCGCCAGACTTGCAGCGCGCCGAGTTGCGCGATGCCGTATTCGACGTAGTAGAGCGGAGAGAGAAAAATGTGCAACTGCCGGTGCCACAGATTGGCGCGCGCTTTTTCCTGTCCGCTCCAATCCACCTCGCCCCCGAAGCGGCCCATCAATTCCACCCAGGCCCGTTGGCGGTCGCCGCTGGCGTGGCCGGGATGGGAATAGATCCAGTGTTGAAACGCATCCACCGTTGCGATCCAGGAGAAAATCTCCAGGATGCGCTCCAGGTGGTTGCGCCGCGCCCGCCGCGCCTCGGCGGGCGGATAGAATTTTTCCAGAAACTGGTTGCCCAGCAATTCCAGGCTCATGGAGGCGACCTCGCAGAACTCCAGCGGGGCGACCCGATAGGCCAGCAAGTCCTCCTCGCGCGCGGCCAGGCAGTGGAAGGCGTGGCCCGCCTCGTGCAGGATCGTCTCCACGTCGCGCTGGAGGCCCACGGCGTTCATGAAGATGAAGGGCAGGCGTGATTCCGCGAGGTTCGATTGGTAGCCGCCGGGCGCCTTGCCTTTGCGATTTTCCAAATCCAGCAGGCGCCTCTCGCGCATCATACGAAAGTCCTCCGCCATCCGCGGGTCCAGGAGTGTGAAGATGTCCTGCGCGCCCTCCAGCAGGCGTTCGACTTTCTCGAACGGGCGCAAGGGCGGCAGGTTGGACGGGTCCACCGCCAGGTCCCAGGGCCGCAAGGTTTCCAGTCCCAGCTTCTCCCGCCGCCGCGCCTGCAGCCGCCGGAGCGCCGGCATGGCCTCCAGCTCGATCGCTTCGTGAAATCGCCGGCAATCCTCCGGCGTGTAATCGAACCTGCCCCGCGCCTTGAAGGCGTATTGCAGGTAATTGGGGAAGCCGGCGTTGAGGGCGATCTGCTGGCGCAACTTGAGCAATTGATCGAAGAGGTCCTCGAGGCGTTGGGCCTCCTGCAGGCGGCGGTTGGCCGTCAACTCCCAGGCCTCTTGCCGCAAGGCCCGGTCCGTTTCCTCCAGGTAGCGGCCCATTTGCACCAGCGTCCGTTCCTCGCCCCGGAACGTGACCGTCAACGAGCCGATGAGCTTCTGGTACTGCTGGGAGAGCCGGGCCTCCTCGGTTTCCAGCGGGACGTTTTCCGGGCGGAACAAAGCGGCCTGCGTCCGGGTGCTTCTGTGAAAGACAAAATATCGCTCCTGTGGCAGGGCGGCGCAGGCCGGGTGATCCAGATACAGCCGCGCCAGGGTGAATTGCCGCGGCTTGGCCCGCGGCTCGATCTCCTCGACGAAATGCAGGTAGGCCCGCTCCGCCTCCGCGTTCTCGGTGTGGCAGGTCATGGCGATGTAGCGCCGGGAGGACTCCTCGTCCAGCGCCGCCGCCAGTTCGCTGGCGCGCAGAAGCCAGCGCTCCAGGTCCGCCGGCTTCCGCGCTTGAGCGGCCTCCGCCTCCAGTTGGTCAAACAAGGGCGCGACCCCTCCCCAGTCTCCCAGGCTGGCCTTCTCCGGGACAAACGCGCGCGGGCGATAAGGCGGCAACGGCTCGAAGGGCAACAAATTCATGCCTGCCATCTTAGAGCCATCCCCCGGCCCGGCGTCCATACGAAAGATCAAGATTTGCTTTCCTTGTCGCGGCGCTTCTGCTATGCCAGATGGAAGCATGAGAAGGTTTGGCTTTATCCTGTTTTGTCAACTGGCGCTGGCCGCCGCGTCCGCCACCGCCGGCACGTTCCCCCTCACCGATGGCACAAAGATCATTGGAACCGCCATCTCGATCAACGATCAAGGCGTCGTCTTCCAACAGAGCGACGGCACCGACCTGCCGCGCACGCCCTGGGCTAAACTCTCGGGGGACGCGCTGAAGGAATTGTTGGCGGAGGCGAAAAAGGATTCGGACCGCGAGCGGCTGGAGCCGCTGGTGGAAAGCATTCCGCAGGACGTGGCCAAACGGAAGGAAATCGTGGTCAAACCGATCAACAAGCCCTCCCGTCCCGCGCATGGCGGGGGCCTCTTCAGCCTTCTTGGCAGCCCGGTCGGCTTTCTGATCGTGCTGGTTTTGTACGCCGCCAATTTGTTCGCCGCCTTCGAGGTCGCCGTTTACCGGCGCCAACCCAGGGCGATGGTGTGCGGGCTGGCGGCCATCCCCTTCTTTGGCCTGCTCAGTCCGATCATTTTCGGCGCGATGCCGACCCGGCCGCCGCCGCCGGAAGGCCCGCCGGCGGAGGAAAGCGCGCCGGGGCCGGAGGTTGCGCCGGTGGAAGGCGCCCCGGTTGCCGAAGGGGCGGGCGTCGCGGAAGCGCCGCCGCCGCCGGCCGCTCCGACCTTCCCGGAGCCGATTGTCTTCAAGCGGGGCGAGTACTCGTTCAACCGCCGGTTTTTCGAGACGAAATGCGCGGGGTTTTTCCGGGTCGTTCCCGGCGAGGCGGAGAAGGACCTGGTGCTGCTCATCATTTCCGCCCGGGGGCAGGCTGCCGGGCGCCGCATCAGCCGCATCACGCCCAACGAGCTGTTTCTCCAAGTCGTCCGCAATAACGCCAGCGAGGACGAGATGATCCCGTTCGTGGAAATGACCGAGGTGCAAATCCGGCACAGGGACAGCGTTTGACCGGCCGGCGGGAGCGCCAGCCACAAACCGAAATGAGATTCCGCACCATCCTCCTGTTTGGCGCGCCGGGATCCTGCAAGGGCACGCAAGGCAAAATCCTGGACGTGCCGGCCAAACCCGCCTCTTGATGCCGCTGCGAATCCTCTTCATGGGAACCGCGGACCTGGCCGGCGCCTGCTTGAACGCTCTCCTGGCCTCGGACCAATTCGACGTGGTCGCGGCGGTGACGCGCCCGGACCGGCCCCAGGGACGCGCCTTGAGGCCGCGGCCATCTATTGTCAAGACCATTTCTGAGAAGGCCGGCCGCCCCGTCTTGCAGCCCCCCAGCGCGCGCGACCCCGCCCTGGCCGGCGCCTTGGGGGCCTTGCGGCCGGAGGTCATCGTGGTGGCGGCCTACGGCCAGATTCTCCCGCAGCCGTTGCTGGATCTGCCCGCCTTCGGATGCCTCAACGTTCATGCCTCCCTGCTGCCCAAGTACCGCGGCGCGGCGCCCGTCCAGTGGGCCATCCTGAACCATGAGCCGGAAACCGGCGTCTCCATCATGAAAATGACCGCCGGGTTGGACAGGGGCGATGTCCTGAGCCGCCGCGCCACGCCCATCGGCCCCGACGAAACCGCCGCCGGCTTGCAGGAGCGGCTGGCGGCCATGGGGGCCGAGTTGCTCGTGGCCACGCTGCCGCCTTACGTCGCCGGAGCCATCACCCCGCAACCGCAGGATGAGGCGGCGGCCACTTACGCGCGCAAAATCACCAAGCAAGACGGGCGCATGGATTGGACACAACCCGCCCTGGCCCTGCGGAACCGGATTCGCGCCTTCACGCCCTGGCCCGGCGCCTACGGTTATTGGGCCGCTCGCGGCGGGCCGCGTCTCCTGAAGTTTTGGCGCGCCCAAATCGAGCCTCGGCAGGGGCCTCCGGGCCAGGTGCTGCAGGCCGGCAAGGCGGGGTTGGTCGTGGCCTGTGGAACCGACGCGCTGCGGGTCGAGCAATTGCAACTGGAAGGCGGCCGCAAAATGACGGCGGCGGAGTTCCTCGCCGGCCACGACCTCCAGCCCGGCGCCAGCATCGCTTGAGGAAATCCTAACCCGGCGGCGGCGGCTCCGGCTGGCAGGCCTCAATCACATTGGACCGCGTCATGAAAATCAGCAGCAACACCGGATAGGCCAGGCCGATCACCAGCCCGAACACCATGCCGATTACCCCCGCCGCCTTCGCGAAACCCTGCGATACCTTCGGTGCCTGCTGGATCGCCATCTCCATGAACGGCCAGCTTACCACACACCCGACCACCACAAAGGCGCAATCCAACACCGCATAGACAATCGAACCAAGGCGCGCCCAATTCTTGCAGAGCAACAGTCCGACACCGAAAGCCAGCAGCGCCAGGCCGCTGACCACGCCCACCACCATACTGACGTGCTGCCAGGCAATGTAGGACGGATCGGAATAAAGGGCCGTCAGGGCGGGCTGGCTGGGGAGCTTGATCTTCCTCATGGCCAGGGCGAACAACGGACTGATCAGATGCAACAGGCCAAAGCCCAGGTTGAGAATCCCGAAGATCAAGATGGCCACTGGCCGTTGCCGCATAGATTTCCTCTTCGTCGAGTTGACGGTCCAAGACCGTGTTGGAACCGATGATTGGGCTGAACGGCCCGCCCTGCAAGCCCAAAAATGGCCCGCCGGCGCCAAGGGGGGTGCAGCCCGGCTTTTTTTTGGTTGCAGTTCCCAGCTTTTAATCCTAATCTTAATCTTAATCCTGATCCGGGTTGCACAAAGACGATGACGATTAGGATTAAGATTAAGAACAGCCCTGGGGGGCCTGAAAAATTGGGCCAAAAAAAAGTTGCAATTATCGCCGTTTGGCCTAAATTGCCGCTGTTTGAAGGTCTGACCGAGCGCGCGGGGGTGGATTCAATGGCGGCAGCGCAACGGTCCTCCAAAAATTCGAAGTTCTAACGAAAGTGATTTTTCGGGGCAGTTCAGGCAAGGCCTTCACAGGTTTGCATTACAATTCATTTTATGAGCACAGCGCCCAGCGCCACAACGGCCGACAACGGGTCGGGCTATCTTGAAATCTCCGAAAAGGGGTTCGGGTTCCTCCGCACCCGCGAGAACAACTATCATCCCAAGCCCAGCGATATCTTCGTCACCCCCGACACCATCAAACGCAACTTCCTGCGCGAGGGGTGCCTGGTGGCGGGGGAAACCCAGCCGCCCCACCGCGGCAACAGCCCCCAACTCAAGACCGTGCAGATGGTCAACGACCAGCCCTTTGAGGCCTACACCAAATCGGTCCGCTTCGAGAACCTCACCACCATTGATCCCATCGAGAAGATCAACCTGGAAACCTCGCCCGATTTGCTGGAGACGCGCATCATTGACCTGGTCACCCCCATCGGCAAGGGCACCCGCGGCCTCATCGTCTCCCCGCCGCGCACGGGCAAGACGACCATCCTCAAGCAGATTGCCAACGCCGTCACGGCCAATCACCCCGAAATTTACGCCCTGGTCCTGCTGATTGACGAGCGGCCGGAGGAAGTCACCGATTTCCAGCGCTCCGTCAAGGCCGAGGTCGTCGCCTCCTCCAACGACCAGGACCTGGAAACTCACGTCCGCCTCTCCCGCTTCACCATCGAACGCTGCCGCCGCATGGTCGAGAGCGGGCGGGATGTCTTTGTCTTGCTGGATTCCATCACCCGCGTCGCCCGCGCCTATAACAGCGTGCATGGCGGCAGCGGCCGCACCATGACCGGCGGCGTGGACGCCCGCGCCTTGGAGATTCCGCGCAAAATGTTCGCCTCGGCCCGCAAGATCGAAGAAGGCGGTTCGCTCACCATCATCGCCACCGCCTTGGTGGACACCGGCTCGCGCATGGACGAATTGATTTTCCAGGAGTTCAAGGGCACCGGCAACATGGAGCTGATACTGGAACGCAAACTCTCCGACCGCCGCCTCTTCCCCGCCCTGGACATCCCCAAGAGCGGCACGCGCAAGGAGGAGAAATTGTTCCCCGCCAAAAACATCGAGTCCATTCGCAAGCTCCGCCGCATGATGGTGGACCTCAACCCCATCGAGGCCATGGAAACGCTGCAAGCGGCCTTGAAGAAGCACAAGACCAACGACGAGTTGCTCGCCAAGATCACCTGATTTGAAATTTCAAATTTGAGATTTCAAATCTCAAATCCCCCGGCGCGTGAAGCCGAAAGCTGAAAGGACCCTCCATTCCCGGCCGCCCTTGGAGCGGATGCTGCGCATTCACCAGGCCGTGCAATCGGGCCGCTATCCCAACGCCGTCAGCCTGGCCGCCGATCTGGAGGTCAGCACCAAATCCATTCACCGCGATCTGGAATTCATGCGGGACAGGCTGGAATTGCCCCTGGCCTACGAGGCCGCCCACAACGGCTACCATTACACGGAGGAAGTGGGCAACTTCCCCACCCTGCAAATCACCGAGGGCGAATTGTTCGCGCTGCTGGTGGCCGAAAAGGCGCTGCAACAATACCGCGGCACCGCCTTCGAGCGCCCGCTGGTCAGCGCCTTCAAGAAAATGGCCGCCTCACTGCCCGACACCGTCTCGCTCAACATCGCCGAGTGGGAGCAGACCATTTCCTTTCGCACGCGGGCCGAGCCGATCCTGGATCTGGAGATTTTCGACGCCCTCTCCAAGGCGGCCGGCCAGCGCCGGCAATTGCGCCTGACCTATCGCAAACCCGGCCAGCGCGCCACCGAAGAGCGGGTGGTTGACCCCTATCACCTGGCCAACATCAACGGCGAGTGGTTTCTCTTCGCCTGGTGCCACTTGCGGCACGACATCCGCACGTTCGTCCCCGCCCGCATCCAGGCCCTCGAGCCGACCGGCCGGACTTTTGCCCGCCCGCAAAAATTCTCGCTCGAGAAGCGGCTGCGCGACAGTTTTGGCGTCCAATCCGGCCAGGGCAACTTCCAGGTCGTCCTGCAATTCAACGAACTGGTGGCCGATTACATCCGCGAGAAAAAGTGGCATGAATCGCAGCAATTGCGCGAGTTGCAGAACGGCGGCGTCGAGTTGTCTCTGCGGCTCTCCAGCCTGGCCGAGGTCGAGCGATGGGTTTTGGGCTGGGCCGGCAACGCCCGCGTCCTCCAGCCCCCCGAACTGGCCGCCAGCGTCGTCGCCGCCGCCCAAAAAATCCTGCAAAATTCCTCCGCCCCCGCCCGGACGTGAAACATTCCGGGAGCACGCGCGCCCCGCGTGTCCCGGTCGGCGCCCTCGCCGGCTGGTCTCCAATGTGGCAGCAGCGTCCTTCACCAAATTTTCGGGTGGCGGCGGCGCAAAATTGTCCGGCGCTGCCGCCCGCTTTTCCCGCCGCCGTTCACAGACCCGCGTGCCGACCCGCAGCGATGGCCGCATTCTCTGGTCTTGATTCCCCTGACAAACATTCCCCTGTCATTCTCCCCGCCTTTTCGTGCTTTCCGCGCCAACTTGTCCGCCACACTCAGCGACCGCGGGTTAGCCTCTTGCCTTTTCCCCGTGCGCCGACCTTGCCAAGACATTGGGTTCCTCAAAAACATTGCGGGCAAGTTTTGTTTTGATAGCCTGCGCCGTGGTCGTGACCGGCCGTTTTCACAATCATGAACCTTGGACCATTCCATGTCCGGCGCACGGGCGCCTGCAAATCAATTCTTTCCATGTCACTCTTTCTCAGCCTCCTCTGTTCGCCGGCGCGGCCGGATGACTCCGCCGGCTCCGCCCCGGAAAACCTTCCCGCCGCCGCCGATCTGCGGCCGGTGCTCGCGCAATTCGGTTTCACCGCCCGCCGGCAGGGGGGCCGCAATACCTGTTCGGTCTTCACCATGACCGGCGCGCTGGAGTTCGCCATCGCCAAACGGCAGGGCCATTGCCCGCGCCTGAGCGTCGAGTTCCTCAATTGGGCCGCCAACAAGGCCTGCGGCAACCAGAAGGACGGCGGTTATTTCTCGGACACGTGGAAGGGCTTCTCCGCCTACGGCATCTGCGCCGAGGCCGATCTTCCCTACAAGGCCGGCTTCGATTCGTCCCTGACTCCCCCGCCCGAAGCGATGGCCGACGCCCAGCCGCGCCTGCACCTCGAATTGCGTCTCCACTGGATCAAGGAATGGAACGTCAACACCGGCCTGACTGACGCGCACATCGCCGCCATCAAGCGCACCCTCAGCCAAGGCTGGCCCGTGGCGGCGGGAAACCGCTGGCCCAAACAGCCCAAGTGGGTGGACCACACGCTCCAATTGTGCGGGCCGGAGGCCGTGTTCGACGGCCACAGCGTCCTGCTGGTGGGCTACCGCGATGACACGGCGCAACCGGGCGGCGGCGTCTTCATCTTCCGCAACACCTCCGGTCCGTCGCGCGACGGACTCATGCCTTACGCTTACGCGCGGCAGTACATGAACGACGCGGTTTGGATTGATTACCCGACGCGGTCCAAACCCGTGTCCGGCCCCGGCGCGCGCTCGCCGCTTTTTGGCGATCCGCTCGGCGCGCTGACCGCCCTTCCCGCCGGCCGCAATCGCCGCGTCTCCAGCAACGAGCAGCCGGCCTGGAACGACGGCAACATGGACATGACGATCCTGCCGCCGGGCAAATCCATTGAGATGCCGCTTTTGCAAGGGCCGGGGGTGATCACCCACGTCTGGATGACCAGCCACGCCGGCCGGGTGGACGAATTGAACGCCCTTTCCCTCCGCGTTTACTGGGATGGCCAAAAGGAACCGGCCATCGAGGCGCCCCTGGCCGAATTCTTCGCCGTCGGCCAGGGCACGCCCGCGCCGGTCGAAAGCCTGCCGGTGCAGGTTTCGCCCACGGGGGCGCTGAGTTGCTATTGGCGCATGCCCTTTGCCCAATCCGCCCGCATCGTCGTCTCCAACGACAATCCCAATCGCACCACCGGCCTCTATTGGCAGGTGGATTGGGTGGAGTTGGACAGCCTGCCCGACGACACACCCCGCTTTTATGCGCGCTATCGCCAGGAGTATCCGGCCGTCTTGGGGCGCGACTATCTCGTCGCCGACCTCCAGGGCCGCGGCGCTTACGTCGGCACCGTCATGTCCGTCACCCTGGCCCAGGACGGTTGGTGGGGCGAGGGCGACGATTTCTTTTATATTGACGGCGAGAGCGTCCCCAGCCTGCAAGGCACCGGCAGCGAAGATTATTTCAACGACGCCTGGGGCTTCCGCCCGCGCACCGGGCACTGGTTCGGCCAGCCCCGTTGGCAGGGCGATCAGGCCGGCGACAGCGGCATCGCTTATCGCTGGCACGTGCTGGACCCGGTTGGTTTCACCCAGTCGCTCAAGGTCGCCTTCGAGCACAAGGGCAATTATGAAGATGAGATCAACGGCTTTTTCATTGAGCGCCCGGATTTCATCAACAGCGTCGCCTTCTGGTACCAGGTGGGCCAGCCCAAACCCTTCGGCCAACTGCCCCCCTATCCCGAACGCTGCGTTCCCTGGCAAATCCACCACTTGGTCCGCGCCTTTCGCGACGCAAAAGTCCGGGGCGGGGCCAAACCGCAAGTGGATTACGCCGGCATGATGGGCGCCCGCCCCGTGCTCAGTTGGCCCAACACCGCCGCCGGCGCCCGCCTGACCGTGCCCTTTGAGGTCGCCCAGGACGGCCGCTACGCCGTGCGCGTGATGGCCGTCGCCGCGCCGCAGTACGGCCTGTGCGACATTGAAGTGGACGGCAAAGTCGTGCTGGCCGGGGCGGATTTCCGCGCCGCCGATTACCAGGAATTGGATCTCTCCTTGCGCACCAACGAATTCAAGGCCGGCCGGCACGTGCTCTCTTTCCGCGCCTTGCCTGTGGACGGCCAAAAGGCCCGGCCCATTGCGCTGGAGATGCTGCGCCTGCTGCCGCTGCCGCCGCCGGGCTTCCGCGCCGTCAAGAATCACAACGAGGCCCATTTCATTCGGCTGGGCATCGGACGCGCCGTCTTCGCCTATCGCCTGGCCTACGGAGCCGTGCCCGATTCCCTCGAAACGCTGGTCAAGGCCGGCCTGATGTCCCCCCGCTATCTGGCCGACGAAAACAACATCCCGTTGCGCGCGCGCCGCGAAGGCGATTACTTGGTGGTGGAAAGCAAAGGCCCCGAAGGCTGGGTCTGGCGCTGGCAGGGATTGGACGCCCGGCGGTGAAGAACTGCAAACAAATGAGTTTTACGATTCCGCATTTTTGTTCCTGGCCGAATGTTTGCGCGGAATTTTGTAAACGACCTTTTGAGGATGTTTGGGAAATTCCCGTTCCGCGGGTTTGTCTCTCAATGCGACAAGAACCTCGGACTGTGACCTGATTTCCGGCGTATTTGTGGTTTGATATAGACAGAAATTTTCAGCCACGCCGTTTGTTGCGGGCTTTTGTTCAACATCTGTGTTGCCGCCAAAAAGTTCCAAATGATTCTCCGCCATTGGCTTTCTCTTCTTTGTCACGTAATCGCCCATCGGCTGGCTGCCAAATTGCAACCGGTTGACGATGGCGCCAATCGCTTCGTTGCTGTTATCAATTCCAATCCATCGCCGCCCTAAATTTCCGGCGGCGACCAGCGTTGTTCCCGAACCGGCAAAACAATCCAACACCAAATCTCCCGGTTCGGAAGACGCGCTGATGATTTGCTCCAGCATTTCGATGTTCTTCTCGGTCGGATAGCCTGTAATTTCGATGTTCTGATTGTGAGCGTCTTTGAAGTCCAGCCAAATGTCCTGGACGGGAATTCCGTCACTGTCATCCAGGTAGATTTTTCGCCGGGGATTGCCGTTCGACGACCAGAAGATTTCACCCCGACGATCCATTTCCTCCAAAACGCTGGGTGGGAATTGCCAGTGTTTTCCGGGGGGCGGCAACATTCCCCGCCAAGGTTTCCCAGTTTGGCCGTTTCGGATGCCGGGCGCATGCACGGGGACTTTCTTGAATCTGCGGCCCGTTGATGCTTCCACGTAAGTGTATTCCTTTTTCGCGGTGTCTTCGGACCAGGCAATCACCGGACGATTCCAAACATAAGTCTCGGTCTTTGAGTAAAACAGAACGTAATCGGAAATGTTTCCATAAGTTCGCCGGGTGTAGTTCTTCGTGTTGCACTTCTTTCGCGTGATAAAGTTTCTGAAATTCTCAGCGCCGAAAACTTCGTCCATCACGATCTTCATCGGGAACGCCATGTTTTCGTCCAAGTGCATGTAGATCGAGCCTCGTTCCGAAAGCAATTCACGCAGTAAAATCAACCTTTCACGAAGGAACTCCACAAAGGCCGCGCCCGAAAGCAGATCGTGATAGGCAATTTTCTGTTCCCGCGATTCAAAGACGCTGTTCGTCGAATACGGTGGGTCAATGTAAACGAGCGACACCTGCCCGCGAACAGCGGGATCATCCAAAAGAGTTCCAAGAATCTCCAAGTTGTCGCCAAAGTAGAGTCTATTCGCCCAGCCGTGCGAAAGTTGTGGCGGTTGCGCGATGGTCAATTTTGCCCTCGGACAATTCGCAATAATTTCGGAAGCCCTTCGCTTGCCCTCATAATCGAGACGAAAAAGATCATTTCTTCGCGGATTGTGCCGGCTTTCCGCCAAGCCGGTGCTTTTTGATTTTGGAATGCCGGTTGCCATACAGGGTTTTCAGCTTTGCAACCAGGCCAGAGTCAACCGCTCCGGTATCATCCGCAGGGTCAAAACCACAATTTTTCCCTTCTGGCTTCGTTCAAGCCGTGCGTAGTCATCCCACATTGAGCCGAGCAAAAGACCCGGACCGTCATTCAGGAAAATTAACTTGGTCCGAAGCTTCTTGAGTTTCGCATACATGAAAAATTCCTGCGCGCAGTTGAAATAGCCGCCGGTGCGGTCGTCCTCTTGGGCGCCTCCACGGTCAGAATCATATCTTGCCAAACCAACGGCAAGAATCTTGTCCTTGTCATAGATGATGAAATCCACGGGCCGGGAAAGATTCGGATAATCGGTAAAAACATCGCTGAGCAGAATGTCCTTTCCCGCGCCTTCCGGCCCTTTGATCGTCAGAGAAGGAAATCTTTCGCGCAGCGTCCTGAAAAGTTTTGCGGTGAGGTTATATCCCTTTTTGCCACGGTCTTTGTATTCCCAAAGAACCGCACAAAGCGCCTCATCTGGAACCGGCCGCGTTTGATATGCGTTTTGAACTTCGTGAATTGGCCGGAATTCCTTTCCAAAATGCTCGATGATTCCCTCGCACGAAGTTTTCTTTTTCAGCATCTCGACTGGAGTGTTCGGACTGACGTATTTGCGAAAAACTCGCGCCAGTTGAATTCGCATCCAACCTTGCGAGACCGCGCAAATTTGCCGGAATAAAGCCGCCGAGGATTCAGATGATTGGATAAACTGGCCGAACAAAACAAGAACCGGTTTATACAACTCACAGGCCTGTGGCAAAATATCGGGGTAGAATTCGCCGGTGGCGAGCGTGATCCAATTGTGAGCATCCTTTTTGTAGTCGCCCAAATTGCTCGTGACGGTTTTATGCTTTTGCGCGAATTTCAATTCTTCCGGCGCCTTACTGAAAGATCGTCTCCTCGCTCTCCAGGAAGCCTTGCAGGTGCCGCAGACGGGTGGGGTGCCGCATCTTGCGCAACGCCTTGGCTTCGATCTGCCGGATGCGCTCGCGGGTCACGTTGTACTGGCGGCCGATTTCCTCCAGCGTCCGCTCATAACCGTCCACCAATCCGAACCGCATCTCCACGATCTTGCGCTCCCGCTCCGTCAAGGTCGCCAGCACGTCGCTCAACGTGTCCTTGAGCAGGCTGTAACTGGTCACATCCGACGGATTGGCCGCCTTCTTGTCCTCGATGAAATCCCCCACGCTGGCGTCGTCGCCGTCCCCCACCGGGGCCTGGAGCGAGACGGATTGCTGGGCCATCTTGAGGATCGAACGCACCCGCTCGACGGGCAGATTCAATTCGTCGGCGATCTCCTCCGGCTCGGCTTCGCGGCCCAACTCCTGCATGAGCCGCTTCTGCACGCGCATCAGCCGGTTGATGACTTCGATCATGTGGACCGGGATGCGCACGGTGCGGGCCTGGTCGGCCACCGCGCGCGTGATGGCCTGGCGAATCCACCAGATGGCGTAGGTGGAGAACTTGTAGCCGCGTTGGTACTCGAATTTCTCCACCCCTTTCATCAGGCCCATGTTGCCCTCTTGAATCAGGTCCAGGAAGGAGAGGCCGCGGTTGGTGTGTTTCTTGGCGATGGATATGACCAAACGCAGATTGGCCGCCGCCATTTCGCATTTGGCCTCGTCGGCCCGGGCCGCCGCTTTCTTCATGGCCGCGTGGGCGCTCAGGAATCCTTCCCGCGGCAGGCGCACGAATTTTTCCAGCGCCCGCAGCTTGTTCCGTTCGGCGGCCAACTGGGCGTTGACCGACGCCGACTTGCGGCGCTGCTCCAACTGCTCGATCACCCGCACGGTGGACTTGATCTGGTCGGCCACGTTGTCGGAGACGACCATGATTTCCTCGGCCACCTTGGGTTTGTAGTAAAATTTCGGATAGACCGCCTGCAGGGCCTTGTCCAGCTTCTGGTACTGGGCCTTCAGGCGCGGCGCAATGGGCTTGCCGTTGGCCTGCCGAATCTGGTCATAAGCCTTGTCCAGCTTCTGGTCCAGTTCCCGCGCCCGCTTGACCAGCCGCCGCAAACCCGCCAAATGGCTCGCCCGGCTCTCCACCTTCTTGTCCACAATGACCCGGTCGAACCGCTCCCGCGGCGGGTCGCTCAACAGTTTCTCGGCCAGGGCGATTTGCTCCTTGCCCGTGAAGCCGAAGCCGAAAAGGATGCGCCGGGCTTCGGTCTCGCCCTCCTCGATTCGTTTGCAAATCTGCACTTCCTGTTCCCGGGTGAGCAGCGGGACCTTGCCCATTTGCCGCAGGTACATTTGCACCGGGTCATCCAGAATATCCAGCCGGCCCTCGTCCTCCTCTTCCGGCTCCGCCTGCGCCTGCTGCTTGTTCCGCTCCAGGTCGGGCGCTTCGACGATCTCCACTTCCGAACTGCGCAGCTTGGAATAAATGTTGTCCAGCAGTTCCGGCGAAACGAATTCATCCGGCAGGGCGTCGTTGATGTCGTCGTAAGTCAGGTAGCCCTGGTCTTGGGCCAGGCGCAGCAACTCCTTGATCTTCTCGACCATGAGCGGAGAATCCATCGAGACAGGCTGATGCGCCAGCGCGACCGCCGGGCCCGGGGGTTGAGGCGGGTGCAGCGTCCCTTTGCATCCCGTCCCGCCGCTTTTGGGGGAACCGCCTTTGCCGCTGGATTGCAGGGTGAAGCGCGCCTCCTTGGCGTTGCCATTCTTTCCAGGGGTGGCTGTCGGGTTAACCCTTCGAATTTCGCCCCGATAAAATCTCTTTCGCAGCATATTTAGTCGACACCTTTTCACGTTTTAGGTTCATTTACGGCTGCGGCTTCGTGCCGCGTAAATTTGCCATGCGGGCCTTTCCAGCCTCTTCGTGCTCCCTTGAGCGACTCATAAATAAGAAGACCGCGCCGCTACAGAATACATAATTAAGAGCTCCTGTCAAAGCAAGACCGCTACATTTTGTAACATTTTTATCGAATAAATTTTAAATTCCTTGTTATCAGGCATTTGCAAATGCACTTTTTTGTCACAATCCCCCCTGCCAAGGTGTGTCAAATTGTCCCATGTCCCGCGCCGCTGGACTATCTGCTTTCCCTCCCGCGCACTTTCCGCTCCGCCTATGGCCCATCCCCGGCTCATCTCGGCTTTTTTGGGCGGTTTCCGCCTCCTAATCCTAATCCTGATCTTAATCCTGGGGCTGCGGCGAGCCTGCGATCTTGGCGGCCCGTTCTTCGACCCGTTCCCTGAACGTCCGCACGAGCCTGTCCTGGTTGTCGCGCCACAACAGGCCCAGCGGTATGGCCGGAAAATCAGGCAATTCGATGGAGCGCACTTTGGGCGGCAATTTCACGCCGGGAATTCGCACCGACAAGCCGATCCCGTAGCCTTCCCGCACGTAATGCGCCACCAACTCCAGGGAACCGACTTCCATTCGGGGCCGCCATTCGATGCCCATCCGTTTGAGCGCCTGCTGGAATTCCCGGCAGATCATTTCCTCTGGACCCAGACAAATGAGCGGTTCCTTGATCTCCGCTTGCCTCCACAGTTGAGCCGCTGAAACCAGATTGTGCTTCTTGGGCGCCAGCAGAATCAAATGCAGTTGATACAGCGGCTTGGCGAATATCTTCCCCGGCAATTGCCCCGGAAGCAGCGTGATGGCAAGGTCAATCTCTCCCCGCTCCATCTTCTGCAGCAACTGCGGCTGGTTCGATTCGCACAGCGCCAGGTGCAGATTCGGATACGCCTGCCGCACCTGCTTCTCGACCACGGGCAAATGATCCCTAAAAAAAATCGGCGATGCTCCTATGCGGATCAAATCCCCCCCTTTGACCTGTTGTTCCAGCCGGGGAAGGTTTCGGAAAAATGGCTCAATGGCGCGAAAAAGAATCTCCCCCTTTTCGGTCAGCCGGAAGGGCCGCCGATGATAGAGTTTGGCGCAAAGTGAATCTTCCAGTTCGTTGATTTGTCTGCTCAACGTCGGCTGTTCCTTCTCGATGGCCCGCGCCGCCGGGCTGACTCCCTGATGGACGACGACATGGAAAAAAAGCTCCAACTGGTGGACATTCATTTGATCGCCCGGCAGTGTGCCCGGTTTGCCGCGCTCTCCGCCACGGTGCATTTCACTTTCTTGGGTAATCGTTCCTAATCTTAATCTTAATCCTAATCCTAATCTTCTTCGCGCAACCGGGACCAGAATTAAGATTAGGATTAGGATTAAGAGCCGGGAACCGCAACCTAAAAATCCGAACTGCACCCCTCCGCCAGCGTTTTTATCGCCGGCCTTGACAATTCCTGCCGCCGGCCAATCATGGCCCCCTGACAATTATGCCGATGCCATCCGCTTATGCCTGAAACCGCCACTTCGATTGATTCCTTTCTTGCGCAAACCGGCGCGCTCTTGCGCCAGTTGGATCAAAACGCCGTCGCCCGCGCCCGTGACTTGCTGCTGGACTGCCATCGGCGCGGCGGACGCGTTTTCACTCTGGGCAACGGCGGCTCGGCCTCCACCGCGCAACACTTCGCCTGCGACCTGGCCAAATTTGTCATCCCGCCCGGCCGGCGGCCCTTCGACGCCCGCTGTTTGACCGACAACGTCAGCCTTTACACCGCCTGGGCCAATGACGCCGAGCGCGCCGATGTGTTCGTCAACCTCCTGCGCGGTTTGTTGCGGCCGGGCGACGTGCTCATCGCCTGCTCCGTTCATGGCGGCACGGGCTTTTCGGCCGACCTGGTGCGCGCCGTGCGATTTGCCAGCCAATCCGGCGCCGCCACCATCAGCCTGGTCGGCTTCGATGGCGGCGTGATGCTCCGCGAGTCCAGCATCGCCATCCTGGTGCCCGTTGATTCCACGCCGCAAGTCGAGGCGATTCACCTGGTCATTGAACATCTGCTGATGTCCCAAATCAAACAGGCGCTCGCCGCCCCGGCCCCCTCAGGGGCGGTCTTGTAGAACTTTAAAGCGACAAGCCCGCCGCCTTCGCGTCGGCGGCAAACATCTTCACCGTATCGAGCGAAAGTTCGCCCAGATCCATCCCGGCCATCTTCATCGCCTTTTCCAGAATGTCGTTCGGCACCGTGACAATGTGCGCCCCGCAATCGTTCGCCTGAAATATGTTCAGCACTTCGCGCACGCTCGCCCAAAGCAGGTTGGCCTGCGGCACGGCTTTCAAAATCGTTTTGCTCTCGGTCATCATGGCCGCCGGATCAACCCCCGTGTCCGCGATCCGTCCGGCAAAAACCGAGACCACGGCCGGCGCTTTGAGATTCAAGGCCCCCGCCACGCCTTTGACCTGCTCCAACGTCAGAATGGCCGTGACATTCAACTTCACTCCTTCGCCGGCCAGTTCCTTGATCAGCGGCAGCGATGATTCCCGGCGCGTGTTCGTGATCGGAATCTTGACATAAACATTCTTTCCCCAGCCGCATATTTTCAGCGCCTGGCGCTTCATTTCCGAAAAGTCATCGGAAAAAACTTCCAGCGAGACCGGCTTGACCGTGATGCTCTGCAAAATGTCGCGCGCGAAGGCCTCGAAATCCGTCACCCCGGCCTTGCGCATGAGCGTCGGGTTGGTCGTCATTCCCTGGACGAGCGGATTGGCATTGAGCTGGAGCATTCCAGCTTTGCCCGCCCCGTCGGCATAAATTTTTACGGTCAGGTCTTTCAGCGTTCGCTTCATAAATCCTTTCATTCGCGCTGCATGCTCTCCGCAGCCTCGCCCGGACTGCAAGCCAAAAATCAGGTTCTTGACCTCCAATGGTGACAAGGCCATGCTCTGAAAACTTTTTTAATAATATGCGTTTAGGAATAAATACCTTCTTGTTTGCCTGCCCGTTCACCAACCAAAGCACCCGCTGGTTTGCCCGCTTCAAAAAATGGGGGTTCGAGACGGTCGAGATTTCCGTCGAGAGTCCGGCTCGTTGCGATCCGGCGTTCGTCAAGGCCCAGCTTGACAAGCACGGTTTAAAGTGCGGTTCAGTCACCCCTTGCCTTGGGCCGGACAAAGACCTGCGCGGGACCGCGGCGCAACAGCGGGCCGGGGTGGATTTCATGAAGAAGACCATTGACGTGATGCTCGCCCTGGATTGCCCCAGCCTGATTGGAGCCTTGTACTCGCTCGTCGGCCGTTGCGAGGCCGTGCCCGCGCCGGAACGCCGGCGGCAGTGGAAGACGGTGGCCGCAAACCTCCGGGAACTTTGCCTCTATGCCGCCGAACACAACCGCATCCTCGCTCTGGAGCCGCTCAACCGGTTTGAGACCGATTTCATCAACACCTGCGAGCAAGCGTTGCAAATGATTCACGATGTCGGCAGCCCCGCCCTCAAGCTGCACCTGGACACCTTTCACATGAACATCGAGGAGAAAGACCCGGCCCGGGCCATCCGCAAGGCCGGCCGGCATCTGGGCCACTTCCACGCCTGCGGCTGCGACCGCGGCACCCCCGGCAAAGATCATATTGACTGGCAGTCCATCGCCGCCGCCCTCAAAGCCATCCGCTATGAGGGCGACGTGGTGATCGAATCCTTCACCGCGGATAACAAAGTCATCGCCCGCGCCGCTTCAATCTGGCGTCAGATTGAACCGACCCGCGAGGAAATCGCCTGTGACGGCGTCAAATTCCTCCGGCGCATTCTCAAGAGCAGTCCATGATGAATGAGACGCTCTCCTTTTCCGGCCCGCCCGTCTGCATCGTCGGCAACGTCAACCGCGACGTCAAGTTGTTGGGCGTTCCGGCCTCGGAGGCCTTGTTTCACGACGGCGAGTCTCCGGTGCGCGGCGTGACGGAAACCATCGGTGGCGGCGGCGCCAACAGCGCCTGTGTCGCCGCGGCCTTGGGCGCCGCCGTCCGCTTTGTCGGCAAAATCGGCGCCGACGCCCTGGGCCGGCGGCTGCAGGAAGCGATGGAAAAACTCGGCGTCAGCACCCACCTGGCCCGCGACCCCCGCCAGGCCACCGGCACCAGCGTGGCCCTCGGTTTTTCCACCGGTCATCGCCATTTTCTCAGTTGCCTGCCCAACAACGAGTCCCTCTGTTTCCAGGACCTCGACCTGGCCGCGCTGGATGGATGCGCCCATCTCCTGCGCGCCGACGTCTGGTTCTCCCAACAAATGCTCGAGGAAGGCAATCGTCTTCTCCTGGCCCACGCCCGCCAACGCGGTCTGCCCACCTCGCTGGACATCAATTTCGATCCCTGCTGGCTGGTCGGGCCGGCCGCCAAAGTCGCCCGCCGCAAGAAGCTCCTGCGCGGCGTCTTGGACCTGGTGGACCTGGCCCACGGCAACGTCCGCGAATTGCGCGAATTCACCGACAGTCCCGATTTGGACACCGCCCTCAAACGGCTCTCCGATTGGGGCGTCAAGGCCGCCGTCGTTCACATGGGCGCGCAAGGCGCCGGTTATTATGCCGGCGGCCAATTGATCGTCGAACCGGCCAGTCTGGCCGAGCGCCCGGTCAACTCCACCGGCTCCGGCGACGTCCTCAGTATCTGCATGATCTTGCTGCAATCACGGCAGGAGTTTTCCATTCAGCAAAAGCTCTCACTGTCAAACCAAGTCGTGCGCGAATTCATCGAAGGCCGCCGCACCCTCATTCCCGCGATTTGACGTCTTCACCGTTCTTGGGCGCACACGCGCGCCTGTTCCAGTCGGCGCCCTCGCCGGCTGCCTTTCAATTCAGTCGCAAATTCGGTTGGAAGATTGCCAATAAAAGGAGAGATTTTGCCGATCCCTTTTGCGACGCTCGCCGGTATGAGGTCTTCCATGTACCGGTTTTGTTGCCTGCTCTTGCTTTTGCTGTGCGCCGGATGTGTCTCGGTCGCTCCAAACGAACAAAGGTTGGTTTCCAAGCCCAACATGGTTTTCTCGCAGTCGGCCGTCTTCAACTACCAGAACAGCCTCTTGCAGCAGATGGAACCGGGTTCGCCCTTTTCGGCCCCCGGCCAGTGCGGGGGCTGCACTTCCTGCAAATAGCTCCGCTCTATGAACCGCTCTCCGTGCCGGCTGGCCATTCTTCTATTTTTGTTCGGCCTGTTCCCAGGACAGATGGGCGCCGCCGGAACCAACGACGTCGCGCCCTCTTTCGACCTGCCCCAACGGGGCGGCAGCCAGCGCCTGCAACTGGCCCATCTGACGGGCCGCATCGTCATCCTCGACTTCTTCGCGCATTGGTGTGTGCCGTGCGTGCGCGCTTCGATGGAACTGGAATCCGGCATTGGTCAGTATTACGCACAGCGCAACGGCAACCCTCACGGCATCCGGGTCCAGTTGCTCCCCATCAACATCGAAGGCAGCCGGCCAGATAAAACCGAGGCCTTTATCCGGCGCACCGGTTTGCAGCTCGTCTGGGACGATCTTCAGGGCGAAGTTTTCCGAAAGTACGGCGGCAGCGGCATGCCCTTCTTGGTCATCATTGACGCCACAGGCGGGAAGTCAGGACATCTTCCGGCGCGGATTGTCTATCGCAAAGCAGGCTTCGACGGCCTGGCCAAGCTGCGGCAGGTCATTGACGCCATCGTATCGGAGAACACTGCCGCGCAACAACCGGAGCCTTTGGTTCCGATTCCTGCCCACGTGCCGCAAGCCATCACTCGCCCCGGCGGCCCGCTCGTCTCCACCGCGTCACTTGATTTCGCCTCCATGTTCGCCTCCGACATCCTGCTCACGGACGAACACCTGGAGTTCCGCCAGACCCGCCCTGCCTTGGAGATCACTCTCTCGCTCTCCCACAGTCACATCGGTCTGCATTACACCCCGGATTCCGCCCTCGAACAGGCGAAGGACGTTGCCAATGACCGCTACGGCTTCCAGACCCAGGGCCGCCTCCGCGCGGGCGATCAACTCACTCTTTTGCTGGGGGGTGGCGCCTACTCCGGGTACATGGATTACCGCTCTCTCTGGCTGAACGAACATTTTCGCCAGCTCTTCTCCACCCTCCCGGGGTATGAGACGGCGCATCCTTGGGGTGGCAACGCCCTTGCCGGCCTGCGTTGGGAATACCTCCCCGCCGCCGGCTTTGCCCAGGGCGACCTCGCCTGCCAGCACGATGTCATCTCGCCCAGCTACGATGTGAGCCTCGCCAAATTTCCGCCCAGGCTCGAGCGCTTCCGCGCCGATTACGACACCCTCAGCGGCAAGTTGTCCTTGGAGAATGTCTTGACCCGCCGTCTGCGCACCTTGCTGGAATTGCAGATCATTGACACCACCGACCGCCAGTTGCGTCTGTCGTTGCAAAGCTCCCTCAATTGCGCCCTGGCCGAACATTGGGTCTCCAAGCTCGTTGTCTCCGGCACCGAGGAGTCCCCGCGTTTCCAGGCCGGCTCCGTCGGCGCCACCCTCGAGCGGGATTGGAACGAATCCTGGTTCTTGGGCCTGACCGCTCGCGGTTACAGCGACAACGGTGAAATTGAAAACGCTCTCCTGGCTGAAAACACAGCCGACCCGCCGTTGAAATCTTTCTACGCCGGCCTGGGCCTGCGCTGGCAAGGCCGCCAAACCTCGGCCAAACTTTCCGTTGGCCCTTATTTTGCCGTTTACCGGCAGGTCGGGCCGGCCATCAATACTTTCCCCCACCTCTTTCAAAACCGGGATTGGGTTGCCGTGCAATTCGCCTTTGCCCGCGAATTCTGATCCCATGACCAAGTAATATATGAAAACAATCATTGCCCTTCGTCACCTGGTCCGCTCCGCCGCTGGCTCCGCCTTGGCCGTGGCCCTCAGTTTCGCCTTCGGACTTCAAACCGCACGTGCCGCCATCGCCGCCAACTTCACCATCGTCAACCACTCCAACGGCGCCCCGCTCTCCCTTCATGATTACCAGGGCAGCGTCATCCTTCTGGATTTTTGGGCCTACTATTGCGAATACTGCCAGGCGGCCGCTTCGGACATTGAGCCAAACATCACCCGCTTTTACCGCGCCGCGGGGGGCAATAGCAACGGCGTGCCCGTCACGGTCATCAGCATCAACATATATTGCGGCGACACGGGGTTGGAGGACGCCTACATCCAGACCTATGGCTTGGAACTTGTCGGGGATGATTGTAGTTGGGTCGCTTTCGACCAATTTACTAATTATGGGGGTGGTGGTATTCCCCAGTTTGTGGTCATCAATGGCACCACCAACTCCCTCAACTTTGCCCCTTGGCAGATCGTGGCTGCCCCGGCGGGCTATGCCACAAACTACACCGTCCCCCTGCTCAAGTCCTACATTGATTCCGTCCAGACGCCTCCTCCTGCCACCACCGTGACCAACCCCGTCAATGGCGCCGTCGTCCCTCCCCCCACCGTGGCCCTCGGTGCCAGTGTCACGACAAGAGGCAAAATCATCAAGAAGCTCGAGTTTTACAACGGTGAAACCCTCCTCGGCTCCACCACCAACACTCCCTATACCATGACCTGGTCCAACGTCCCGGTCGGCTCCAAGTCCGTCGTCACTCGCGTTCATTACGGCACCAGTTTCTCCGTGAGCTCGTCCGCGGTGAACTTCACCGTGGCGGAGCCAGTCATGGCCAGCCTCTCCACCCAAGGCGCCAATTTGCTTCTCAGTTGGACCGGCGGCGCGGGCAATTTTCAAGTGCAGGTCGCCACCAATCTGGCCGGCGCGGGTTGCTGGCAGAATTGCGGCGCGGCCGGGACCAACACCAGCCTGGTCATCACCCCCGGCAATCAGGCCGCCTTCTATCGCCTCAAATGGCCATGAGCCGGCCCGGATTCTGGCCCGCCTCTGCCGCCTGACGCCGGAGGAAATCAAAATCATTCAGGACTGACTTGCGTTGGTTTGCTTCCTGCTACGTTCACCCATTGGACAAGGGTTTGTCACGGCTCATCCGGGCTGAAAAACCGTCACGTCTTTCTCCCGCTCCGCCGGCTCCACCTTCAGATTCGAGACGCGTCCGCCCCGCACCTGTCCCTGAACGACGGTGCGATACGGCGCGTGCAGCTTGAAATCCGCGTTCCACTCTTTCGGCCAGGCGGGTAGCAGATAGATGGCGCGTCCGTCGGTTTGCATCAGCATGGACTGGAAGGCCTTCATCAACACGCCGCCGTGGCTCTGATCGGGCTTCCAGTCGTAGTTGGGTCCCCAGAAGGCGGGGAAGCGGGAGTTGATAACGGAAAAACTCATCAGTTCCACCGTTGACTGGGAAATAACCGCCGAGTCGCGCGCCCGCTCAATCAAATAGTCCTTCGCCTCGCCCGCCAGCCCCAGGTAGGCCATGAAAATATCATCCTGCCGCCAGCCGAAACTCCCTTTGGCCAGGCGGTTTTTCAGCGCCTCGATGCCCAGCTCCAGATCAGGCCTTCCAATGCAAATCTCCCGGAACGGGAAAACCGC
>Ga0326728_10001195_pt1 | contig 93176 bp, 77 predicted proteins | sample MB3enrmetagenome_FD_207602 | JGI IMG/M metagenome (GOLD analysis project Ga0326728, IMG submission 207602) | Lab enriched peat soil microbial communities from McLean, Ithaca, NY, United States - MB31MN | ecosystem: Environmental > Terrestrial > Soil > Wetlands > Peat | place: USA: New York... | reverse complement strand
GATCGGCGTATCTCATCCTGCAATCCCAGAATGATGTTTGCTGAGTCGGCAATCGTTAGCGCTCGCATAGTTTCATGAGAGCACATCCCGACATTATGCGCAATTACTTATGACGCCGTGTTTACCAGGTTCAGGATGACCTGATTGAACTCGCCCGTGAGGCAGCGCACCACGGGCAGGTGCGGATCGAATTCCGTGACTGCATCGGCAACGTACTTCCATTCGTTGCGCGAGACCGTGAGCGTGCTCTCGATGGCGTGGTTGAGATCGATGGCTTTCATCTCTGCCGACCCTGGATGCGAGAACTCCTTCATGGCCTTCACAATGGTCGCCACGCGCTCCACGCCCTCCCCGGATTGCCGGATGGCCCGCGGGATCTCATCGTGCAGATATTCCAAATCGGCCTCTTCGGCGGCATCGTGCACCTGCTGGACTTCGTGGGACAGCAGCCCCGCGCTCTCCACGGCGCGAGTCAGGCCGTCATAGCTCGCCAGAACTTTCTCCAGATTGCGGAACGAGCCTTCCAGGAACCGCGTGTTGTCGCCCACGTACTGGATGGGCGTGTTGATTTCATGCGCCACGCCGGCCGCCAACTGGCCGATGGACTCGAGCTTCTGAGCCTGCGCCAGTTGCACTTCCAGCAACTGCCGCTCGGTCGTATCCCGCATGAAAATCGTGTAGAAGGTGCCCTTGGTCGAGCTCCACTGGGTGAAGGTCGCTCCCATGGGAAATTCCGCCCCGTCGCGCCGTAACCCCACCAGCTCCACCAGCCTTCCTTCGGAGCGCTCGCCGCTCCGTGCTCGCACGCGGTTGAGTTCTGTGGTGTAGACTTCCCGCGAAGCCTCCGCCAGAAAGTATCCGAATGGCTGGCCCACCGCCGCCGGCTCGGGGAAGCCGAAAATGTGCTCCGCGGCCCGGTTCCACGCCGTGACCGTTCCATCGGCGGTCACCGTGACGATGCCATGAAGCGCGGAATCATAGATGGATCGCAGCCTGGCTGCGCGCTCGCCCAGTTGCTCGAGCATCTCGTTGAACGTGTCTACGAGGCGCCCAACCTCATTGTCACCCGCCTTTTCGGCACGGAGCGAGTAATTTTGCCCCATCACGGGCCGTCTCAGCCAAACGTAGTACCGGACCCGAAATCGCGCCCTGTAGCCTCGACGACAGTAGCACCGCAATGATGAAGCAAACCGACATCGCCAAGCTCACCATGGCGACATCGTGCCGCAACGCATCGAGCGATACCTGGCTGTCGAAACGAATCCACATGGCGCCGAGCCGCTGCCCCTGTTCCACGATGGGCCGGGAAAGCAGCAGATCGCCGTTCCGCGCTTGAATCCCCGTAACCCCGACAGTCTTCGGGAAAACCGTTGCCGCGCGGGGTCACGCGCGTAGCAGGCCAACACCGCGCCGCGGTCCGGATAAAGGCACGCCGCAAGAATGCGCGGCTCGGCTGCCAGGCCACGGAGCACTTCCGCCCCGGCTACCCGGTTGCCTGCCGCCAGTGCTGGCCAGGCGTTCGTGGCGATGACGTCCGCCACGGTATTCAGCTGCCGACTTGTATCTTCTTGAAAACGCAGGCGCTCATACGTAATGAAAGCCGTGGAAGCCAACAGCAGCGCGACGCTGGTGGTTAAGACATTTATAAACAACAGCTTTCGTCGAATGGAGAGGTCGCGGAAGCGGGCCATGCTTCCTGTCTATCGTCAAATTCAGGGAACTCCTACAGCCGCCTTGACGTATCTCCCCTTTCTAGACTATATATAGTCTGGACAAGGGAACAATGCAACCAACGCCTGAACTTTTACCTGGAACACTCTATCTATTGATTCTAAAAATCTTGGCCCGAGGCCCACTGCACGGCTACGCCATCGCCCGCCGCATCAAGGATTCCTCCGAGGAGGCGCTCGAAATTGAGGAGGGCTCCCTCTATCCGGCGCTAAATCGAATGCTGGTAAAGGGTTGGCTCACGGCCGAGTGGGGCGTCTCGGAAAACAATCGCAAAGCGCGGTTCTATAGCTTGACGCCGGAAGGCCGGAAGCAGCTCGATCATGAGTCGCAGCAGTTCGACAAGTTGATTGAAGCTATCCAGTTGGTGATGCGGACGGCATAAACCGATGCTGCGGAAACTGAGGTATCTGTTTCAAAGAAAAAGGTTTAACTCCGAGCTCGACGACGAGATCCGGTTCCATTTGGAAATGGCGGCGGAGGAACGGGGCGAGGCCCAGGCGCGGCGGGAATTTGGATCTACGGTGCGAATGCGGGAAGACACGCGGTCGGCGTGGCAGATTCGCTGGCTGGAGGATCTCCTTTCGGATCTGCGATATGCGGCGCGCGCATTCCGGCGGAATCCGGGGTTTGCGGCGGTGGCGATCTTCTCGCTGGCGCTGGGGATCGGAGCGAATACAACGATTTTCAGCTTGACGATGGAGTTTCTGTTCAGCCAGCCGTCCTGCCGGAATCCCGAGACGCTGGTCGACATGCGGATCGGCGGGAACAGCGACATCGACAGGGCCAAGTATCGTTGTCTTCGCGATGCACATATTTTCGACGGATTGGCCGGCAGCAATGAAGAACACAAAGCGGAAGCGAACTGGCGGTTTGGGAACGACACTTACCGGCTGCAGACCATGCGCGTCACGGAGAATTTCTTCCAGGTGGTAGGCGTACCAGTGGTCATGGGCCGGCCGATGGAGCCGCGCGATGGCGATGTCGTTGTGTTGAGTGATCGGTTCTGGCGGGCGCGGCTCGCGGCTGATCCCAAGGTATTAGGAAAGGCGCTCATCATCGATGGCCGGCCGTTCACGGTCGTCGGCGTTCTACCGCACAACCATCGCACGGTGCTGGGATTCGGGTTCTCACCCGATTTGTACATTCCGGCTTCGCGAGAGAGCGACATCGTAGCGTTGATCGCGCGGTTGCCTCATGGAATGTCGAGACAAGCTGCCTATGCGCGGCTGGTGGCGGCGTGTAAGCAACTGGACAAAGTGTACCCGCCGGATTGGGGCCCCGGTGCGAGCTGGTCAAATAATGTGGAAGTCGTTCCCGTAGCCGGCGTGGAGCGGCTCAGATCGCTCAATATTCTGCCCTTCGCCGCGTTTTTCGCGATGTTGATGGTGGTGGTGGGATTGGTCCTGCTGATTGCGTGCGCCAATGTTTCGAGCCTGCTGCTGGCGCGAGCATCATCGAGAAGACAGGAACTCGCCATCCGGCTTGCGATCGGTGCGGGGCGCGGGCGTATTGTGCGGCAACTTCTGGCGGAGAGCCTGCTGCTGGCGCTGCTGGGCACGTTCGCGGGACTTCTCCTTAATGTGTGGTTGTCGGGCGTGATGAATCGTGTGCAGCTTCCGCTGCCCTTGCCCATGCAACTGCTCATCCAGCCGGATTGGCGGCTGCTGCTCTACTCGATGGCGGTTGCCGTAGGGAGCGCGCTGGTCGCGGGTTTGATGCCGGCTCTTAAAGCAACTCGCAGAGGCGTCAGCGCGGCGCTGAAACTCACCGAACGGCAGGTGGGGCAATTTACATTGCGCAATGCGCTGGTGGTCGGGCAGCTTGCAGTATCGGTCGTTCTATTGACCGCGGGATTTCTCTTCCTCAGGAACATGACCAAGTCCATGACCATGAATCCGGGGTTCGACGCCGAACATGCAGTTTGGGCCTTCACGCGGCTCGTTCCTGAAAAATACACAACCGTGGAGCAGAAGCAGAATCTGGTCCGCAACGCGCTCGGTGAGCTCCGTGCGTTGCCGGGTGTCGAATCGGCGAGCATCGCGTGCATCGTGCCTCTGAATGACAATTGGGTCACTATGACTGACGTTCGCACGGACGTTAGCGAACAGCCGATCCGTGTGCGGTTTCACGGAAGCTGCGCGGCGCCGGATTATTTCCGGACGATGGGAATTCCGATTCTCCAGGGGCGTGAGTTTCTGCCGTCCGATCGCAAAGACGCCGCTGACGCCGTGATTATCAACGAGAACATGGCCCGCGAGCTGTTCGGCAATAGAAGCGCGGTCGGGCACACGATCCGATACACTCGTCCGGCGCTAAGTGCTCCCATGACGGTAGTTGGCGTGGCGAAGAACAGCAAGTACTTCACTTTGGGTGAGGAGAATCCGCTCGCGTTGTACAACCCCTTTAACGCGGACGCGTGGACGACGAATCTGCATTTCCTCGTTCGCGCTTCGCGGCCGCGCGATGTCGTGAAAGAGGTGGCGCGGACGCTGGGGCGGCTGGATGCGTCGGCCTCAATTGAGGTAAAGCCGATGCGCGATGCCATGGGATTCGCATTCCTTCCCAGCCGCGTGGGTGCGGCTCTGCTCGGAAGCATGGGATTGCTGGGACTCGCGCTGGCTTCGATCGGGCTCTACGGGGTGATGTCGTATTCAGTAGCGCGAAGGACGCGGGAGATCGGGTTGCGCGTGGCGCTGGGAGCGGATCGTGGAGCGGTACTGCGGATGGTGGCGCGGGAAAGTTTCGCGCTGCTGGGGATTGGGTTGGCAATCGGCTTAGGGATTTCGGTATTTGCGACGCGGCCGCTGGCGATGTTTCTGGTGCCGGAGTTGAGTGCGAACGATCCGGTGACGTTTCTGGCGGTGGTGGGTGTACTCTTCGTTGTCGCGTGTGTGGCGACGCTGGGGCCGGCTCTGCGGGCGTTACGCGTCGACCCGATGACGGCTTTGCGATATGAGTGAAATTTGGAGAAAGCTACGGTTCTTGTTTCAGCGCCGGCGGTTCGAGAGCGAACTCGAACAAGAGGTGCAGTTTCATTTGGAGATGGCGGCCGAGGAGCAAGGGGCAGCGGCGGCGCGGCGGGCGTTCGGTTCAACAGTGCGGGCGCGGGAAGACACGCGGTCGGCATGGCAGATTCGCTGGCTGGAGGATCTGGTGTCGGACCTGCGGTATGCGCTTCGTGCTTTGCGCCGGAGCCCAGGGTTCGCGGCGGCGGCGATTTTCTCACTGGCGCTGGGAATCGGGGCGAACACGGCGATCTTCACGCTGGTCAATGCGCTGCTGCTGAGAACGCTGCCGGTGCGCGAGCCACAGCAGCTCGTGCTGGTGGACCGGTCGAGTATGGAATCGAAGAGCCTCACCAGTTTTCCGTATCCGTTCTATCGGGAGCTGCGTGACCACAATAGTGTGTTCTCGGGGGTTCTCTGCTACTCGAGCATATCGCCGAGCTTGCGCGTGGGCGCGAGTCCGGAGCGGGTTACGGGGGAACTTGTTTCGGCCAACTACTTCGATGTGCTCGGAGTGTCGCCGTACTTGGGACGGCTGTTCACGCAGGAGGATGATCGCGTGAACGGAAAGGGGCGCGTAGTAGTGCTGAGCTACGGGTTCTGGCAGCGGCGATTTGGTTCGGATCCGGGCATCATCGGACGGGTAGTCCATCTGAATACGACGCCTATGACTGTGATCGGCGTGACACCGCCGGGGTTCGACGGGCTGGAGGCTGGGAAGTCCAAAGACGTGCGCGTGCCGATTACGATGCAGGCGGAAATGTGGGCGAACGCCTTTGTGCAACTGGAATCGCGAGGCGACTGGTGGCTTTCGATAGCCGGCCGTCTGAAGCCTGGCGTCATCCGAGCGAAAGCGGAAGCCGCGGTGCTGCTGATGCTGATCCACTACGAGCAGGCGGGCGGTGGGGATGAACCGGTGACGGATTATCGGCTGCGCGTGTTGGCTTCCGAGCGCATCGTGCTTGATCCTCTGGCCAGGGGGACGCAGCACCTGGGCAACCAGTTTCGGCGAGCGCTGTATGTGCTAATGGCGATCGTCGGCGTGGTGTTGTTGATCGGCTGCGTGAACATTGCGAATCTTCTGCTGGCGCGTTCTGCGGCGCGGCAACGGGAGATTGCGGTCCGGCTGGCACTGGGTGCGGGGCGAGGGCGGCTCGTCCGGCAGATGCTCACGGAGAGCACGCTTCTGGCGGCGCTCGGCGGAATCCTCGGAATTGGAATTGCCTACTGGGGCGCGCGTGTTGTGGTGTCATTCTCGACGGTTACGCTCTCGCTGGATGTGGCCCCGGATCTTTCGGTTTTGTTGTTCACACTCGCGGCTTCGGTGTGTACCGGAATGCTATTCGGGCTCGCGCCTGCGATTCAATCGACGCGGGTCAGCGTGACGCCTGAGCTGAAGGGCGGCGATCGGTCGACGGGCGGGGCGCGGCTGTCCTTCGGACAAATTCTGATTAGTGTGCAAGTGGCGCTGTCGCTGGTGCTGTTGACGGGCGCCGGCTTGTTCGCACGCAGCCTTTACAACTTGCGCACGATGGACACGGGCTTCGACAGACGGAATGTGGCGGTGGTGAAGCTCGATCCCACGGCTGGATACAGTGCGGAACAGGCGAACCGGTTCTACGGCGAGGTACGTTCGCGTGTGGACGCGATGCCGGGCGTGCGTTCGGCGAGTTATGCAGTGATGGGACTGATTGAGCACGGCAATTGGGGCAGCGGAATCAGGATGGAAGGGTACACAAGACCGGAGCGTGATCCCGGGCCGCTGCGCAATTTTGTTGGTCCCGGATACTTTCACACGGCCGGAATTCCGATTGTCATGGGCCGTGATTTTACGCCAGCGGACACGGGAGCGAGCCCACACGTCGCGATTGTCAATGAGAAGTTCGCACGGTTTTACTTCGGCAATAAGAATCCGATTGGGAAGCGGATCGGCGCCGAGGGAGAGAAGGGGCCAGCGGATTATGCCATCGTCGGCGTGGCGAAGGACGGCAAGTATGCCAGCTTGCGCGAGGAGACGCCGCGATTCTGGTACATCCCCTATGAGCAGTACCCGACGGCACTCAGCCTACGCCTACACCTGTATGTGCGGACGGTGGGCGATGCGGGCGCGATGAATACGGCTCTGCGGCGGGCGATCCAGGACGTGGATCGTAATGTGTTGATCAGCGACATCGTCACGCTCGAAATGCAGGTGGAGGAAGATCTGGAAACGGACCGGTTGCTGGCGACGCTATCGACATTCTTCAGCCTGTTGGCGACGGTGCTGGCGTCCATCGGATTGTACGGCGTGATGGCCTATTCCGTGGCGCGGCGCACGCGGGACGTGGGAATTAGGATGGCGCTGGGAGCGGAAAGAGGCGATGTGCTTTGGCTGGTGTTGCGGCAAGCGATGGCGCTGGTAGCGATCGGGATGGTGATTGGTGTGCCGGTGACGCTGACGCTGGCGAGGCTGGTATCGAGCTTGCTGTTTGGATTGCAAGCGAACGATCCGGTGGTGCTGGCGGTGGCGGGCGTGACGCTCGCAGTGGTTGCTGCAGTCGCGAGCTATCTGCCGGCGCGGCGGGCTTCCAGACTCGATCCGATGAAGGCTTTGCGATATGAGTGAGATTTGGCGCAAGGTGCGGTTTCTGTTTCAGCGCGGGCGCTTCGAGAGCGAACTCGAGCAAGAGGTGCGGTTCCATTTGGAGATGGCGGCGGAGGAGCAATCGGAGCCGGCAGCGCGGCGGGCGTTTGGGAATGTGCTGCGCATGAAGGAAGGGAGCAGGGAGATGTGGACGTTTCAGTGGCTCGAAAATCTGGGGCGTGATTTGCGGTATGCCGGGCGGGTGCTGCGCAAAAGTCCGGGATTCACGGCTGTCGCGATCGCGACGCTGGCGCTGGGGATCGGGGCGAATACGGCGGTATTCAGCGTGGTGGATGCGGTGCTGCTGCGGCCGTTGCCGTATCCCCAGCCGGAGCGGTTGGGCGCGGTGGTGACTCACTGGAATCAGCGCGGCGAACAAAGCATAGAAGACAGTGTGGATGGCAAAACGTGGGAATTGCTTCACGATCACGCCGATCATCTCGACTGCGCGGCGTTCTTCGACGCCGGATCGAAGGTGAATTTCGCGGCCAATGGCCAGGTGCGGTACGTGGTGCAGCAACGCGTGGGCGCGGGGTTCTTCCGGGTGCTAGGCGTGCAACCTTTATATGGGCGCGAATTCACGAGGGAAGATGACCGGGAGGGCGGACCGGCGCTGGCTGTTCTCAGCTATGGATTGTGGAAGAACGTGTTGCATGGCGACGAATCGGTGCTGCAACACACGGTGATGTTGCGCGGCGAGCCGTTTACAGTGGTGGGGATCATGCCGCCGGAGTTCCGCACGAGCACGCTGGCGGATGTTTGGACGCCGCTCCGGCCTTCCACTCACGGCGAAGGAAATGGAGCCAATTACGGGGTGGCGGTGCGGCTGCGGCCGGGCGTTACCTGGACGGAAGCGGCCTCGCAGGTCAGGGCTATTGGCACGATCCGACTGAAGGATGAGAAGCTGGACCCGGGCACCTCGGCATGGATGGGAGTCATCTCGTTGCAGCAATATCTGGGCATGAATGTCAGCAAGCCGCTCGTCATTCTCTGGATTGCGGTGGGCGTGGTGCTGCTCATCGGTTGCGTGAACATCGCCAGCCTCCTGCTGGCTCGGGCCGCGGGAAGAACGCGGGAGATTGCCACGCGCATGGCACTGGGCGGCGGGCGCGCGGTGGTGTTCCGGCAGTTGTTGACGGAAAGTTTGCTGCTCGCGGTCGTGGGTGGCGCGGCCGGTGTCGGGTTGGGATATCTCGGCGTACGCGGTCTCGAGTTTCTCGCGCGCGACATCTTCAATTTGTGGCAGACGGTGCAACTGGATGCACGCGTGCTGCTCATGACCAGCGCCGTGACGTTGTCCGCATGCCTGCTGTTTGGTTTGTATCCGGCGTGGCAGGGGACGCGCGGGGAGATTCGTGACGCGCTGGCGGAATCTGGCGGGCGTGCGGTCGCGGGTGGGCGAAGCCGGTGGGCGCGGCGCGTTCTGGTAGTGACGGAGGTGACACTATCGGTCGCACTGCTGATCGGCGCTGCCCTATTACTGCGAACTTTCGCATACTTGCGCGATCTGCGGCCTGGTTTCGATGCGAACGGGGTGGTAACGGCGACACTGTCTCTGCAAGATGCGCGATATCAGACGAGCGCGCAAGTGAACCGGCTGTTCGACCAATCGCTCGAACGCATCCGCGAGTTGCCGGGAGTGGAATCCGCCGCGGTGGCGCTGGCATTGCCGTATGAGCGCGGAATAAATGACGGGTTCAAGCTTCGCGGCGACGGGCCGGGCGACTATCACATGACGGTCGAGTTCTACGTGACCCCTGATTACTTTCGTGCCCTGCGGATTCCCGTGCTCGGCGGGCGCGTATTTACTCAGGCGGATGGGCCGCAATCGAGGAAAGTGGTCATCATCAACGAGGAGTTTGCGAAGAAGTATCTCCCCGAGCGGAACCCGGTTGGAATGCACATCAATGACGGTCTGGAAATTGTCGGGCTGGTCGGTGACGTTCTGATGCAAGGCACCCACGCGTCGGGAGGCTACGCGCCGCTGGCAGCGGTACCGTTGCTCTTCGTTCCCGCGGCGCAGGTGCCGGACGCGTACATGCGGATGATGCATGTCTGGTTTTCGCCGAGCTGGATCGTGCGGACCACGGCGCCGCCCCGCGCAATCATGGCCGGGATGCAGCGCGCGATGCAATCGGTCGAGCCACAGTTGCCGTTCTCCGGCTTCCGCGACTTGAGCGAGGTGAAATCGAAGACTCTCGGCAGCGAGCGGCTGGAGACATCGCTCATGGGCACGATGGCGGCGCTGGCGCTGCTGCTGGCGGCGATCGGAATCTATGGGCTGATTGCGCATTCGGTGGCGGAGCGCACCAGGGAGCTGGGCATTCGGATGGCGATGGGCGCGACTACAGGGCAGGCGGTAACGCTAGTGACGCTGCCGGGAGTGGTGCTGGCGGGGATTGGGTGTGCGTTCGGATGTATGCTGGCGTTGGGGGTGGTGCGGCTCATGCGGCATCTGATCTGGGGCGTCAGCCCGACCGATGCGTGGACGTTCGTTGGAGTGCCGTGTCTGTTCCTGCTGGTGGCGGCGGCCGCGAGCGTGCTGCCGGCGTGGCGCATCACGCGGCTGAACCCGGCAAGCACGTTGCGGAACGAATGATCGAGGACCTGGTTCAAATAAAGATTCTCGGCGAGAAGAAGCGGCCGGAGAACGAGAGGTTCCGGCGGTATCTGAAGGTGCACGATCATTCGGAGCGGCGGATGCGGCGCATCGCGGAGGAGATCGAAGAGCAGATCGACTGCACGGTGTGTGCGAACTGCTGCCGTGTGGCGACGGTGCGGTTGAGCGATCGCGATATCGAACGGCTGGCCAAGCATTTCAGCATGTCGCGCGGGGAGTTTCTGGGGGAGTACGCGACCGAGAGCGAGGACGAGGGCCGCATTCTGCGCCGGAGCGACGCCACTGGCTGCGTATTCCTGGAAGGCAAGGCGTGCGGCGTCTACGAATCGCGGCCGGAGACGTGTTCGCGCTTTCCGCACCTGGTGCGCGGGAACGGATCGATCGCGAGCCGCATGTGGCAGTTCATCGACCGCGCGTGCTATTGCCCGATCGTCTACAATGCGCTCGAAGCTTTTAAGGAACACACGGGGTTCACGCGGTAGCGGTCACTGGCCCTGTTTGGTGTAGAAGCGCCGGCGGTGCTGGGAGACGCGCACGTAGTCGACGAGCATCTTTTGCGGGAAGACCGTGGTGGCGTCGGGATTGCCGGGCCAGGAGCCGCCGACCGCAACATTCAACAGCAGGAAGAACGGGTGGTTGTAGACCCAGGCTGCGCCTTGCGGCAGAGACGCGGGTGTGACCGTTTCGTAGAGTTGGAGGTCGACGAAGAACTGGACGTTCTGTGGGGACCAATCGACCGAGAAGACGTGGTAATCATCGGCGAAGCTCCCGGCGGTGTAGCTCGCACCGATGCCGTTTGCGCCGGAGTAACCCGGCCCGTGTACGGTGCCGTGGATGGTGGAAGGCTCGCGACCGATGTTTTCCATGATGTCGATCTCGCCACATTGCGGCCAGCCGGCGGTAGGGATGTTTGTGCCGAGCATCCAGAATGCTGGCCAGATGCCTTGGCCCGCGGGCAGCTTGATGCGGGCTTCGATCTTTCCGTATTCGACTGCGTATAGGCCCAGCGTCTTCAGGCGCGCTGATGTGTACTGGCCGGGAGCTGCCTCGCGAACCTCGATCACCAGGTTTCCGTTGCCGTCAAGGTAAGAGTTGTCGCGCGAATTGGTATACGTCTCGAGCTCCTGGTTGCCCCAGCCGCCGGCGCCGGTATCATACGTCCACTTGGTGGGATCGGGAGGTGAGCCAGTGGGGCCATTGAACTCGTCACTCCAGATGAGGGTCCAGTAAGGCGGGGCGGCGATCGAGCTAGTGGCGAACAGGAGAACGAAGAGGCATAGCGCCGTTCGTGGCATCAGAATGCCGCGTGAAACCGGCGACGCAAGGCCAGCGCGGTGATGGCCGAGATGGCGAAGAACCAGATGAGCCAATGGAGATGTAGAATCGTCGCGTCCGGGTAACGGATCTCGATCCATTCGATGCCATTGTCTGACAACGGCGGTTCGGTGGGGTACAACAAGAGGTTCAGGAGCGATCCCCGGCGTTCCGAAAGGAAGTGGAAGCCGCTGCCGGCGGAGATCCTCTTGGCGAATGAACTGCCAGCGTGCGCGATTTGTAGCTCGGTGGTAGCGGCGCGCAGAGGGCGGATGCGCCAGCTCACCTGGCGTTCGGCCAGCACATGCACGGGTGGCGTCTCAACGGCAACGTCTGCGGGTACTTTGAGTTCGAATGGGCCGCCAGCATCTTTCACCTGCGCAGTGAGGATGGCGGACTCACCCACGGCGAGCGGTGCGTGTCCGTAGAAGGACTCCAGACCGGCGAGCAGCAGACCCATAGGAAGCAGCATCCACAGGAACGGGCGCAACATTAGCTTCATAAAGCGAAGGTTGGCGACCAGGAGGTCACGCTGGGCACGCAGAATGAGCAGGGGATCGTCCATGAAGAGACGGAATTCCAGCAAGTGGGCCTGGGCGATGCCTTTGGCGCGGCGCACGGCTACGGGGTCCGACGCGTGGCGGAAGACCAGCAGCATTCCGATGCCCGCCAGAATGCTGACGGGAACGAGGCTGGCGAGGGCTGCGAGGCCGAGGTCGATCTCTGTCACTCCAAGTAGCCCAATCCTTTGAGCTTCTTGACGATTTCCTCTTTCGAATCCGAATCCTCGAAGTGCGCGAGCTCTTTTTCGATGATGTGCTCGATAAACTCTTCGACCGAGCTGTAGCCGGCGTGCCCGGCGATGCGAGAGGCACGCTGGACTAAGGTCTTATTTAACTTGACAGCGGTTTTCATGATGCATGGTCTCCTGATAAATCAGGCAAAGCGGAAAACGGACTTGCCCTCCATCCATGGGGGCGCCTCAATTCCGAACAAGTCGAGGGCCGTGGGCGCCATGTCTTCGATGCCCGGATCTTCGGCCTGGACCTTGCGGTTGGAAAATAGCACGCCGGGAACGAGCAGCGGGTCGACGCAGTGGTCGCCGCTCCAGGCCTTCTTGTTGTCGTCGAAAACGCGCGCGGTGACTTTGCCAACCGCAGCTTCCCAGGACGTGCGATATCCTGCCGCGTAGCCCACGACGAAATCCGGCGCGGCGCTCAGATACGGACCCTGATAGAGCGCTCCCGTGGCGTAGACATTGCGAATGCCGATGTGGCCGGTTTCTTCGTCGCGCAGGTTGGTAAGCTTGCCGATCAGCTCTTTGCGCAGCGCGGCAGCATCTTTTCGATCGACCGTGCCGCTTGCTTCGCGGCCCTTCAGATTCAAGTACAAACCGCCCAGACCGAACGTGTAGGCGCGGGTGTGGCTCCAATCGATGCCTTCGAAGTAATCTCCGCTTTCACGCGCGCCATCGAGTAAAGCGAGGTAACCGTTCTGGTGCAGCCAAGAGTTCAGATTGACGCCGCGCTTGAACGAGCAGAAACCATGGTCGGAGAGAACGAAGAGAGCGGTGTGATCATCCACGTACTTCGTCGTCTCGCCCACTAGGCGGTCCATGTCGCGGTACAGAGCTTCGATGACCCGGCCGTCGCCCGCGTCTAGACGGCGATAGAACATGTGCTGTACGCGGTCGGTAGTGTCGAACACGCACGCCACCACACCGCGGCGGGTATGCTGGAGCGCACTGAGAAACATGGATTCGCGCTCGCACTTGATCAACTCGGCTTGCTGAAGGAAAGCATCGTCGTCGATGGCGCCTTCGTTGAGCGCCCAGGTATCCTCGGCCATGCCGAGCGTGGCGTATGTGCCGAGCAGCTTGGACAGGTAGATGGCGTAATACGCGGGCTGGCTGATGGGCAGGGCGGGACTCTCGGGGTCAATTTGAATCGGTGTGCAATAGAGCGAGACCTCAGGTGCGGTCTGCGTGAGGAGAAACCTGGCGATGCCGTGGACGGAAACGCCGACGCCGCCGTGGAAGCGCAGCCGCACCCATGGTGTGTATTCGCCCGGCCGCAAAGGATAGGACTCGCCTTGTATATCGAGGCTCGCGCGCTCGGGATCTTCCACATGAAGAATGCGGAACGGGATGCGCATCGCGCCGCTACCCTCGACGAAGGCGTTCTCCGGACCTTCCAGGTCGCCCTCCACGCAGTCTCCCGCGCGCCGTAACGGATAGCGGCTGCCACCTTCGACATGGCCCGTTTCCACGTGCGTCGAGAAATGCGAGAAGCTGCCCTGGGTGCCGCGAAGATCGGGCGTGCTCATAGCAGAAAGCTGACGGCCGTTGAATTCGTCGGGCGGAAAGCTGATGGGCAGGCGCAACACCGTGCAACCGATCGAGTGCCGGCCGAGAATCTTCCAGAAGGGCTCACTCTTGCGGCGCATTTCGACCGAGGGACGCGACAGGGGAATGCGCCACTTGCCGAGCTTCAGGATGCGATGGGGCGGACGTACTTTGGACGATGCCAGCTCCGGCACATAAGTCTTCAGGTCACGATTCAGAAAATCGAAAATGTTGTGCTTGGCAGGACTCACGCCGGTGGCAAACGTGGACCATGCGACAGGCGAGAGCGCAGGGAAGGTCGTGCGCAGTTTCGTATAGGAGCCCTGCTCTTTGAGACGGCTCAGATTGGGCAGCTTACCCTCGGCCATGAAACGCTCGGCAAGGCCGGGGTCAAAGCCGTCCAGCCCAAGAAAAATGAGCTTCTTGACGCGTGCTTTGCGGTATCCCTGCTTGCTTCTCACCAGCAGCCAAAGCATGCGGAACGGCCATGCGAGAAGCGAGACCACGCTCAGCACGAGCGACGTGAGCAGGGTGAGGAAGGAGCCGAGAAACGCAAACCCCGCGCCGGGGCCGATGTAAGCGAGTTGCAGATTCCCGTGCGGATGGCTGACGCCGTGAAGCAGCAGAGCAAACGCGCAAAGCGACAGGAGAATATCGCGCCGTTTCATCGGAGTTTGCCTTCGAGGAAGGGCACCTCGAGAACTTTTTCGTGATGGATCGGCCCGTGGCCGAAGTAACCCTCTTCGCCGAACAGTTCGCCGTGGTCCGAGGTAATGGTGATGTAGGTGTTTTTTGGGACCAGATCGAACAACTCTTCCACCACCTTATCCAGATATTTTACGGCGTCGATCTGCCGGTTGCGCAGCATTTCCAGTTTCCGCTTGTCGAACATCTTCACGCGGCTGCTGCGCAGCTTCCCGCCGACGATGGCCTCGTCCAGGTGCTTGAACACGCCGTGCACGCCGCTGATGCGCGGCCACTCATCCTCCGGCTCGTCGGGAAGCGCGTAGGGATAGTGGGTCTCGCCGACATTGAGCAGGTGGAACGACGGCTGGTCTTCGGGGAACTTCATCTGGCGCACCATGGCGCGCATGTCGTTGTGCTTTTCCATCAGCCGGTAGCTGTCGAAACCCGTATTGATGGCCGTAGCGGGATTCAACACCGGGAGAGAAACCATGGCATTGGTGCGGTAGCCGAGATTTCGCAGCAATACCGGCAGCGACAAGCGTGGCACGAAACTCCGGAACTCGATGCCGCCTTCGCCCAAGCGTTCGTTGAATTTGAAGAAATCCTTTTTGTAGTACTCCGAGGCGTAAACATTCTTAGGGCTCGTGTGCGGCATCAAGCCCATCAAAAGGTTGAAATGCGAAGGCGCCGTCCAGGAAGCGTAGGACCACCGCCGATCCACCTTCCCGAGCTTACGCATGGTGCGCGGATGCCCAGCCAGAAAGGAATCGTAACGGCAACTATCAAATACGATGAGGATGTAATGGTTGCGGGCGACTGTTTTGATCTTGCTGCGTGCGGCCACGATTGCCAGTGTAGCAGTGTGCGGTTGGGCACGTTCCTCGTGGAGGCCGGATGCTACATTGGTAGTGGATTGTATGCCGGTGATGGATTCGATATGGAACGCCCTGGTTGGATGCCGGCACCGGAGAACGACGTTCCCTTTCACTCCGGCCCGGCCAAAGGGCAGCGGAACAACGAGCGAAACTCACGCTGAGACGTACGTGGTTTGCCTGGACTGTGGAAAGCAGTTCGTCTACGACTGGGAGAACATGCGGCTCGGCGGCGCCGTTGATATCTCCAGCGGTGCACCCGTCGCCGCGCCTGAAACTGTCAAAGTACCATTTCGTACCAAGTCAAAAATGCGATATTTGTTGTGGGGCTCGGCGATTTCAGCGGCCTTGGTAGTGGGCAAAGCAGCTCACTCACGCAGGCGGGCCCGGACCAAGAGCGCCACAAAGCCAGATGGCCAAACCGACGGCAATCAAGACACGAAAGCGCCGGGTTCCTCGTAAACGCCAGCCCGTAGCGGACGAAGACTAGACTCCGCTTGAGGTATACTCCACAGAATCCGAGAGGAGCACTCCTATGAGCACGGTCGAGAAATACAGCCCTGGTTCATTCTGCTGGGTAGAGTTGGGAACTACGGATGCCAAGGCCGCCAAGGCCTTCTACGGCGGACTGTTCGGCTGGCATCCCAACGACATGCCGATGGGGCCGGACCAGTTCTACACCATGCTGCAAATCGGTGGCAAAGAGATCGGCGCGTTGTACCAGATGGATGAAAACATGCGCCGCATGGGAATTCCGCCCCACTGGCTGGAGTACATTGCGGTTGCCAATGCGGACGAAGCCGCGGCGCGCGCGAAGTCGCTCGGCGGCACGGTTATGAAGGACGCGTTCGATGTCTTCGACGCCGGGCGCATGGCCGTTATTCAGGATCCGGCTGGAGCGGTTTTTGCGATATGGCAAGCCAACCGGCATATCGGCGCCCGGATCACGGCTGAGCCGCACACGCTGTGCTGGTCCGAGTTGATTACCAACGATACGGCCAAGAGCATCGAGTTCTATACGAAGCTGTTTGGATGGGCCATGAAGGCTGGGCTGGCGAGTACGCGGGAATACACCGAGATATGGAACGGGGACCGGCCCATCGGAGGCCTTATGCAGATGGCGGCCGAGTTGGGCGATATCCCGTCGCATTGGATGCCCTACTTCTTAGTCGCTGGCTGCGATGCGAGTGCTGGGAAATCGAGGGCTCTGAGCGGCTCCGTTCAGGTACCGCCGACTGATATTCCAGGCGTGGGGCGGTTTGCCGTGATCGCGGATCCCCAGGGCGCGGTATTCTCGCTTTTCCAACCGGCGAGAGTGCAATAAGCCTGTCGTAGAACCGGTTCAACGCCGGCGCAGTTGTGATAGCCTAGCAGTTTCCTGGGAGGTGAATTGTGGCCGGAGCAAACGATCGCGTTCGAGTGGCGGTGTGCGGTATCCGCGGCCAAGGGTTCGCGCATATCGAAGAATACTCGCACCTGGATAACGTGGAGATCGCGGCAGTCTGCGACGTTGACGAAAACATCATTCGCAAGCGGCTGGTGGACATGGAGCTCCTCGGACTTCCCAAGCCTAAAGTCTACAAAGATCCCCGCCAGGTGATGGACGACAAGTCCATCGACGCGGTTTCGGTCGTCACACCCAACCACTGGCACGCGCTGATCACGATCTGGGCCTGCCAGGCGGGCAAGGATGTGTACGTCGAAAAGCCCGGCTCGCACTTCTGGTGGGAGGGCCGGCAGATGGTGCGGGCAGCGGAAAAATACAACCGAATTGTGCAGCATGGCACGAACAGCCGCTCCAATCCGGCTGTGATCGAAGGCATTGGCAAGATCCGCGAGGGCCTGATCGGCGACGTGTATCTGGCGCGCGGGCTGTGCTTCAATCCGCGCGATACCATCGGGCGCGCGCCGGTCGAACCCGTTCCCGCCGGCGTGGATTACGACCTGTGGACCGGCCCCGCTCCCAAGCACGAGTTCACGCGTAACCGGTTCCACTACACCTGGCACTGGTTCTGGGACTACGGCAACGGCGATGTCGGCAACCAGGGCATACACCAGATGGACGTCGCGCGCTGGGGATTAGGCGTCGGGTTCCCCATCAAAGCCTCAGGCATGGGCGGTCACTTCATGTTCGACGACGACCAGCAGACGCCCAACGTCCTGTACTGCACGTTCGAGTTCGATGGGGCGGGCAAGCGCAAGATGTTGGAATTTGAGGTGCGCCACTGGATCAGCAATCATGAAGCGCGCATCGGCACTCCGGGCTTTGGCGGCGAACCCGTGCCCGGGTTCCTCGGCCCGGGCAATGAAGAAGCGCCCAACATGGCGGGCAACACGGTCGGCAACATTTTCTACGGCTCGAAGGGCTACATGGCCATCACGAACGAAGAAGATTATCAGGGTTACCGCACGTGGCTCGGTAAGGAACAGGAACCAGGTCCGAGGAATTCAAAACGCGGAAACAACTGGGCCAACTTCATCGATTGCGTGCGCAGCCGGAAGAAAGAAGAGCTGAACGCCCCGATTCAGGAGGGCCACATCTCTTGTACCCTGGTTCACCTGGCCAACGCGTCTTACCGCTTGGGGCGTACACTGCATTTCGACCCCGCGACCGAGCAGGTCGTGGGCGATGAGGAGGCCAGCCGCCTCCTGCGTGGCTCGCATCGCGAGCCGTTCGTAATTCCGGAAAACGTCTAAACCTTACAATGACCAAACAGACGAGCAAACTTTCCTTAGCGTTGTTGGTGTGTACCCTCACGTGTGGTGCGCAGCAAGCCGTCGACGTCCAACGCAACGGCAACCAGATCGAGGTGACGATTGGCGGCAAGCCGTTCACCACCTACTATTTCGATCCGAAGGTCTCCAAGCCTTACCTAATGCCGCTGCGAAGCGCGCAAGGCACCATCGTAACGCGTGGCTATCCGGTGGTGAACGAAGTGCCAGCCGGGAGCGAGCATGATCCCAGCTTCGAGCCGCACCAGCGCCCCCTGTACTTCGGGCATGGCAATGTTGACGGCTTGGATTTCTGGGGCGAGGAAGCCTTCGACAAGTACTACAACGATCACTTCAAGCAGCATTATGGCCACATGGTGATGCAAAAGATCGACGAAGCGCGCGGTGGCGACCCAGGTGTGATTCGCGCCGAATTCACGCTGGAAGGCCCTGGTGGCCTTGTAATCGGCGACGAAACGCAGATCTTCAAGTTCCGCGGCGATGACCGCACGCGCATCATCGATTGCGAATTTACCGTGCACGCGACCCACGGTCCGCTGACCTTTGGCGATTCGAAAGAGGGAACGTTCGGCATCCGCCTGGCGAAGCAGCTCGATTCTCCGCCGAGCCACATGGTCAACTCCCAAGGCGCGGAAGGCGAGAAGGCGATCTGGGGCAAGCGCGCCGACTGGGTGAACTACGACGGCAAAGTGGAAGGTGAGGACGTGGGCATCGCTGTTTTGGATCATCCCAAGAGCTTCCGGCATCCCACGACCTGGCACGCGCGCGGCTACGGCTTGTTCGCCGCCAATCCGTTCGGGCTGCGTGATTTTACGCGCGATCCCAAGCAGGACGGAAGCTGGACGGTTCCCGTGCAGCAGTCGCTGACTTTCCGTTACCGGGTGATCATCCATCACGGCGATTATCACGCCGCAAGCATCGCCGAGGCATACCAGAAATATGCGGCCGAGCCGTAGGCTACCCGTAACAGCCGCCGGCCGTTTCGCGCTCACTGTTACCGCCAGCGCTTTCGCACTGCTTGCCCAAGCACCCGCTGACCCTGAGCCCGCCGGCTGGTTCGCGGGTGATCCGCACGTACACTGCGATTGCGGCGTCGCAGGCGGGCTAACCGTGACACCTGAACAGGTGTTCGCCGCCATGAACACCAATCATCTGGCGGTGGTTTCGTTGCTGGCGGACATGGGCAACGGCGAAGTGCGCGACGCCGCGCGTGATCTGCCGAAGATTAATGACAAAGATCTTCCGCTATCGACGCCGCGACAGATTCTGCATTGGGATGCCGAATGGCATTTCGATCCGCGCGGGGTGACGTTCGAACAGAAGGCTATCGGCGGGCATCTGATTCTGCTCGGTCTCCAGCACGGCGAAAGATCGTTCTCCGAGTACACGTACCCATTGATCCAGCGTGCCAAGCAGCAGAAGGCAGTCGTGGGATATGCCCACATGCAGTATCTGAAAAACGATATTCCACAGGATCTGGATTGCTGCGCGCCGCTGGAATATCCGGTGGAGACAGCGCTGGGGACGATCAATTTTGTTGCGGAAGACGTGAATGGCGGAGAAGGCACCATCCAGGGCTACTATCGCCTGCTCAATTGCGGCTTCCGGCCGGGGCTCGGCGCCGCCACGGACTTCCCCTGCAACGCTCATCAGCCCATTGGAACGCAGCTCACCTACGTGCGGACGGCTGATGGCAAGCTGAGCTATCGCGGCTGGATCGACGGCATCGCGGCGGGGCGGACGGTAATCTCGCGTAATGCACATCATGAATTTCTGGATCTGCACGTGAATGGCAAAGCCGCTCCAGGTGATGAGATCGCCCTCCGCGGCAAGGGACGCGTGGAAGTGGATGCGCGCTGGTCAGCAGCAATCCCGCTATCGGGGCGCATCGAGATCGTTCGCAATGGTGTTGTTGTCGCTAGCCGTGACGCCTCCGCTGCACCCGGCGTTCCCACGGCGCTTCACGCGGCGCTCGATTTCAGCGAAAGTGGCTGGATCTGCGCCCGGCGCGTCGATGCCAAGGGGCATCAGGTGCACACGGGCGCAGTCTACATCTCGATAGGCGGCGCCCCGGTTCGCGCCAGTTCCGCGGATGCCGATTTCTTCGTCCAGTTCATCGACAACCTGATCCGCCACACGTCACCCGGCGGCGACTGGAACAGTTTTTTCGTCCACGATCTCAACGCTGCGCAAGCCCGCTATCGGCAGGCGCGCGCGATCTACGTGCACATCGCCGCGGAAGCCCGCGAGCGAGGGCACTGATCAAGGCTGGCCCGGCTTGTCCCGCCACATGCCCAGCATTTTATAGAGGTTGATCAGGTGGTGCTGCATGATGGTCTCGCCGGCGCCGACCTCAATCACGGTGCTGACATCCGCTCCATAGCCACCGTACGCGGCTGAGCGGATGTCGGGAATGTAATCCGGCCAGCCCCCAACAGCGCTGTAGGTGTAGCCGTAGAAAAGCGGATACGGCACGTCGGCGTGTTGCTTCCAGTAGGTCTGGAACCTGTGCATCGGCTCGCCGGGCACGGCGGCAATGGCAATCTCTCGATTGATGAGGACCGTGGTGATGCCCACATCGAGTGACAGGTGCTTATCCCAGCGATCCGCAAATCGCATGGTTTCGCTCTCAAACTGGATGGGGTACCGGACCGGCGCTGTGGGCTTGATGCTGCTCACGTGGCGCAGCACCTCGTCACCCAACAGCTCGCCCATCGTCTGCATCGTGGCCATGTCCTCGTTTTCTTTTCCCGTGCGGGCTTCAAACAGAGGATTGATATCGCCTGCGCCCCCTTGCACGAACATGCACTGGACGCCTGGGATCGCTGCCTCGACCTTGGCTTGCATGGCCCCTGGATAGTCGGCGGAGTACAGGCAACTGGTCGGTCCCAGCACAACCGCGTGACAGGCGTAATGTACCAGAAGCGCGCGAGCCGCACCGCTCATGTCCTCCACCCGCAGCAGGGTGAATTCCGGATCGACCGGTCCGTATGGAACGCGCTCAGGATTCTCGAACAGCGCGCGGGCGCGGCCGTTGTCCTGCAACAATAGCCGGTTGTAACCCAGTTGCAGTGAGCCGTGGCCAACGCCTAACCGGGCCCGAAACATCGACGATGCCGCGCGCTGAATGGCGTCAAAGACCTTCTTCTCCATCTCCGCCTGATACGGGGAAACCTTGAACGAGCTCGGTGTCACGCCGCGCACGCTTTCCTCGCCAGGAAGAAACGTGGGCGTCGAGTGGCTATGCGACGCTGCCAGCAGCAGGACCGGGATTTTCAGCTTGGCTGCAACGTCGCGGCGGAGATTTTCGGAAATGATGCTGCCAAGGTCAAGCGTCACAATGGCGAGCCGCGACTCGCCCGCCGCCAGCACCAGTGCCTTCGCAAACAGGGGGTCGTGCGTGCCCGTCGCTGGCCCGCAATCGCGGTTGTTGTAGCCGTACATCGGTCCGAACGAGGACGGCGTGATATCGGCCTTGGCTACGCCCGCTTCGAGCTGGAGGTCGGCCGCGTACAGGCTGAAAGAGGAAAGCGCCACGAGTAGCGTGGGGATGAAATTTTTCATGCGTCCATTCTAGTCTGCCCGGCCCGGTAACGGTTAGACACGGCTGGAATCGCGCCGGGCGATGCGACAATGGGTTCGAGTCACTTATGCCTCTCGCCATTGTCCAAGTCGACGCCTTCACCAATGAGCCCTTTGCCGGAAACCCGGCAGCCGTGTGCGTGTTGCCCGCCGCGCGCGACGAGGCATGGATGCAAAACGTGGCGCGCGAGATGAATCTTTCGGAAACCGCGTTCCTGGTGCGCCAAAGCGACGGCTTTGATTTGCGCTGGTTCACGCCTGCCATCGAAGTCGCCTTATGCGGCCACGCAACCCTTGCCAGCGCCCACGTGCTTTGGGCGTACGGACATCTGAAGCCCGGCCAGCAGGCCCGCTTTCACACGCTCAGCGGCCTGCTTACGGCGGATCAGCGCGGCGAATGGATCGAAATGGATTTCCCCGTGAAGGCCGAGGAGCCGGCCAGTGCGCCGCCGCGCATGATTGAAGCGCTGGGCGCCGAGCCGAAGTACGTGGGCCGGAACAAGTTCGATTACATCGCCGAACTGGAGTCCGAAGCCACGCTCCGAAATCTAAAGCCAAATTTCTCGCTCTTGTCTGAACTGCCCGTACGCGGCGTCATAGTGACGGCACGATCCGAAACCGCCGGCTTCGATTTTGTTTCGCGCTTCTTCGCTCCGGGTGCCGGCGTCAGTGAAGACCCGGTCACCGGTTCCGCACACTGCTGCCTGGCTCCCTACTGGGCCAAACGCTTGGGGAAAACGGAATTTCTTGCTTATCAAGCTTCTCCGCGCGGCGGCGTGGTACGCGTCCGCCTCAACGGAGATCGCGTGTTATTAGGTGGTCAGGCCGTTACCGTGCTGCGCGGTGAGTTGCTCGCCTGATCTCGTTACACCTGCGTTAGACTGTGGGCTGATGCGTCACAAGCTGATCGCCGCACTCCTCTTTCTAACGCTTATCTGTTCGCTGGCTGGTTCGACCAAGCTTCTGGTCACGGTGGTGGAGCAGAAGTCCGGCAAGCCGGTGACTGATCTCAAGGCCGGGGATTTCACGTTCCTCGATGACAAAACACCGCGCCAGGTCGAATCCGCCGAGTATTCCAGCGGCGTTCTCGATGTGATCCTGCTGCTCGACACGAGCCTGGTCGGACCTATGGTCCAGCCTGCCGCCGAGAACATGATTGCTCAGCTCCAGCCGAAAGAGCAGATGGCCGTCGTCTCCTTTCACTCCTCCGCCGACATGATCCAGGATTTCACTTCCAGCAAGGAACTCCTCAGCCGCGCCATCGGGCAGGTCAAGTACGGCAACTCACCGCACGTTCTCGACGCGCTCTATGCCACGATCGACGGCGGGTTCCAGAACAGCACATTTCGCCGCGTGATCCTGCTATTGAGCGCTGGGATCGAGGGAAACAGCCGGGTCCAAGAGAGTGAAGTCATCAGTCTGGCCCGGCGCAATGGCGTGTCCATCTTCGTCGTGTACGTGATGGGCTACGAAAAATCCATGTTCGAACTGCTGGCGGGGCAGACCGGGGGAGCGCTGTTCAACCTGAAAAGCATGAAAAAGATATCCGATGAGCCGCCCGGACCACGCATTTTTGAGACGCTGCGCTCCCACTACACACTGACGGTTGTGGGAAATCTGCCCATCGGACAGAAAGCCAAAATCGAGATCCGGCGCCCTGAAAAGCTCTTCGCTTCCGTCCTGCCGGTGGACTAATTCCGGGCGATCTGGTCCTTCGGCGTGGACAGATATCCTACGATCTTATCCTTCTGCACCTGATTCACGACGATCTCGTACGGCTGTTTCGCCTTCAAGACGTAGAACTGCACTGGCTCATTAATCGTGCGGTCTCGCTTTTCCGTCAGTTTGTCGTCCGCCAGAACCTCAATCGTGTATTTGTTCCGCTTGGGGTCTGTCTTCTTCAGCGAAATGCTGATGTCCCCCACGCGCTGCGGCTGCTTGGCCTTGCCGAGATTGAACTCGAAGATGTTCCGCTCACCCAAGCGCTTGAGTGCCGCGATTTCGTTGCCGTTGGTGGCAATATAGCCACTTTGCACGCCCAGATCGCCGGTGACTTTCTTCAGATCGGCAACCGTCTTTTGCAGCTCCGCCTGCGTCGTGCCAAGCTGCGACTTCACGCCGCTCACGTCGGTGTTCACCGCCGCGAACTGGCTGTCGGCTGCCTGCTTGACCTGATTCAGCTCGCTGGCCACCTGTTGCTGCTGCTTCCGCTGTTCGGCTTCGAGCTGCGCCTGGATTTGGTCCGCCTTCTTTAGCGCGTCGGCCTTGGCTTGGCTGGCCATGGTGCTGGCCTGCCGGCGGGTGTTCTCCAGCTCTTCCTTCAGGGAATCGATGTGCCGTCGCGCGGTCTGATTGGTTACCGACGATGTTTCGCGGAGATTGGTGATTTCCGTCAAAACCGTTTCACGGAACTTGGCCGATTCGGTCTTGAGCCGGTCGAGCTGGATGTAGAGGTACACATTCGCCGCCAGCATGGCGACGATGGCACCCGTCAAAATAGCAGTCTTCATCCCGCCAGAACTGCTTGGCGGCGGGGGGGCTTGATAGGTTGCGTCTCCCACAGGCACACTCCTAAATGTTTAAATTCCCAGTGTCTCAACATTATAGACCGTTCACGGGCAAGTTACGTTACCCTCAAGTTCGGTAACACTGGTTGCCTGGCCCTGGCGTTGTTACAATAATCGATTCTCTAGCCCGGCGGGACTCTCCGCCTCGGGATTTGCAATTTCCAGGAGAACAAACGAATGCGATTGGTGACGTTGGAACGCAATGGGTCTGCCGAACCAGGAGTTATTTCCGGCGATCAGGTGACCTCTCTGAAGGGCGCCGGATTTTCGACCCTGCTTGGCATCATCGAAGGCGGGCCCGAGGCTCTGCGCGAGGTCGAAAAATGGCTGGCGAAACCACCCGCCGGCTCCGCCACTCCCCTAGCCGGTACCCGTTTACTGGCGCCGATACCCCGGCCGCCGAAAATCATCTGCGTGGGCCTCAACTATCGCGATCACGCCATCGAATCCAAGATGGAAATCCCCAAAGTGCCGACCATCTTCGCCAAGTTCGCCACTTCGGTGATCGGCCCCGGTGACGCCATCGTGCTCCCGAAGAATTCCGTCAAGCCCGACTACGAAGCCGAATTCGCGTTTGTCATCGGCAAAGGCGGCCGCCACATTCCGAAGGAGCGCTGGCAAGAACACGTCTTCGGATACACCAATCTCAATGACGTCAGCGCGCGCGATTACCAGATGGCCACCACGCAATGGATGATGGGCAAGACTTTCGACACGTTTGCGCCATTCGGCCCAGCCATCGTGACGGCCGACGAGATTCCTGATCCCCACGCGCTCGACATTCAAATGATCATCAACGGCGAGGTCCTGCAGAACTCCAATACCTCGCAGCTTATCTTCCGCATTCCGGAATTGATCGAATACCTGTCGAGCGTGTTCACTCTGGAACCGGGAGATATCGTATCGACGGGGACACCATCCGGTGTGGGCTTTTCCAGGACGCCGCCGCGCTGGCTGCGGCCGGGAGATGATGTTGTCGTGAAGATTTCCGGCCTAGGCGAGCTGCGCAATCCAGTCCGGGCCGAGTAGCGCTTAGCGGCCGGCCGGTGGTTCGGGACCGAGCATGATCTGAGCAAAGCGGCCCCAAAGGAACGCCAGGCCGTTCACCAGGTGGAAGCAAAGCAGCAGAAGGACCGCGCCCACCATGCACCAGACAGTAGCCTCGTCCTTCGTGTCGACCTGCCAGAAGCCGAAATCCAGCGGCATGGTCCGATACATCAGCGGCACCAAAATCAGGGCCACCGATAGCGAGAAGGATGTGACCAGAACCACAAACGCCGCAATCCCAAACGGAAACTTCAACACCAGATAGGCCAAGTTCTTCCACGTGGCGGTGTCTCCGAACAGTGCCTTAAGCTTCGGAAGAAGTCCAGGATTCGAGGGCCGGGCTGGCGGAGACGGTATGTTCAGGTGAAGCATGGTTCGCGTCAGCAAACGCTCAAACGCCCCCAGCCCCAGGCAGGCGATGAGAACACCGATCAGAATCGGTATCCCGATGTAGATGATCAGTAGGCCCATCCCGATGCTGAATCCGGCAACCAGGAAGACAAAATACGCTATGCCGAGCGGAAAACCCAGCAGCAGATACAGGAGGTTGAGATAGGTCTGCGCGTTGGTCGCCGGACCAAAGATGACGTCGAGCAGATCCCGTTCCGCCGCCTGTGAAGTCTCAGTCATAGCCGCCATCCAGGAGATTATACGCAGCGGCGGAGCGCAATGTTCGGCCGATTACGCCGCCAATCTGATATCGATCCCGCCCGTCACTGCTTGACGACGGGCAGCGTCACGTTCGACGGAAACTGGCTCGACCGGTACACGCGCTGCGTCGCCGGCTGATAATCCGATTCAGAGGCCGTCCAGATGTTCTCGACGAACGTTTGCGGATTGCGGTCGATCACCGGGAACCATGTGCTCTGCACCTGCACCATGATGCGGTGCCCCCTCAGAAATGCATGATTGTTCGTATGGAGATCGATTGCGTACTCCGCGACTTCATTGGGCACCACAGGCTTGGGATGCGTGAAGCTTTGGCGGAACCGCGCCCGAAAAACCTCATCCGCAATAATGAGCTGATAGCCGCCCATTTTCGGGTCTTTCGGATAATCCTCGGGATAGACATCGATCAGCTTTACGATCCAGTCGGCGTCGGTGCCGGTTGTCGATGCGTACAGATGGGTCATGATGTCGCCGGCGACAGCCACGTCATTCGCTAGCGGTTCGGTCTCCCAACTTAGTACGTCGGGGCGGAGATGAACGAAGCGCTGATCCTCTACCAGCCACACGGGCCAGCCAGGGCCAGGATAGGTCGGGCTGATCGGACGGTGACGGTATGGAACAGGATGCGCGGGGTCGGACACGTAGCTGTCGAACTCCTCGCCGCCGTCGGGCTTCGCAAATGAAGCCGTGTCAGCACGCTGGAAATACAGCGGCCGGTCAACGGTGCGGCTGCGCGGGGGCCACTCATCATATGACTCCCAGCGGTTCGATCCTGTCTGAAAAGTGAGCGCCTCGGGCTGCTGCAAGGTTCCCTTCCCTTTCAACCAGTAGGCGAACCACGGCGCCTGCACTTTCTCGCGGAAATATGCCGCCGTTGCACTCTCGAAATCGATATCGCCCAGCTTGCGGCCGTCACCCCGTGCCCAGCCGCCGTGGTTCCACGGTCCCGCGATCACGTAGTTCATGTGATTCGCATCCTTTTTCTCGAGCGTTTCGTAGATCTTCATGGGGCCGTAGAAATCTTCCTGGTCCCACCAGCCGGCCACGTTGAGGTTTGGCACTTTGGGAGTGTCCAGGTAAGGCGTCACCGCCTGCTTCTGCCAAAATTCGTCGTAGCTGGGATGCGCCACGAAGTCGTTCCAGGTGGGCAGTTTTCCGTGCCCATAGGCCTTGTTGAAGTTGGAGAGCGCTCCCAGCGCCATGTACCACTCGAAGGTATCGTATTTGTCAAATTGGAAATGAAAATTAGTATTGCCGGTTTCCATCAGCGCCGAGTACTCGAGGCCGTAGCTCAACCGGAACGCCCCGTTGTGATGGAAGTCATCGCCAAGGAACTGGTCGGCCGGCGACGCCTGTTCAGAAACCGCCTTGAGCGCAGGGTGTGGATCGATCATCGCCATGACGGTCAGCCAGCCGCCATAGGAGATGCCCAGCACGCCGGCACGCCCGTTGTTGTTGGAGATGTGATCGAGCAGCCATGCAATCGTGTCGTAGGTGTCCGTGCTCTCGTCGATCGCCCTTGGATCGCTCTTGTCTCGCGGCGGACGGAACATCACGAACTGGCCCTGAGATTTGTACCGCCCGCGGATGTCTTGAAATACGAAGATGTAACCGTCCGTGACGAAATCCTTGTAGCTCGCGGGTAGCAGGGCGTTGCGGCCGTTGTCGTCCACCGAGCCGTAGGGTGTGCGAGTGATCAGAAATGGAAGTTTCTCGTGCGACTTCTTGGGAATGTAAATGTCGGTATACAGCTTCACACCGTCGCGCATGGGGATCTCGGCCTCCCGACGATTAAAGATCCGCGCGATGTCCGGTTCGGGAGGTGCAGACGCGGCCGAGAGGGCCAGCGGCACGAGCAGAAGAGCGCTGCAAAGCAAATTAGAGTGCATGCGTGGACAGTTTACCGCGCGTGATGGCTTAGGGTGATTGCACCTGCGTCAATTTCCCGCAGAAACACTATTTCCAGGTACGATTATCTGTGATTGGTGTGCCGCCTTGGTCCTTTTGGGCGACCCGCCGGCGCCACGTCAAATCCAGTGGTCACGAGCAAAGGTGAACTATGACAGTCTGCACGGAAACAGCAGACACGCGCGCCCTACGGTCGATTGCCGTTTTGGTGGCCATCCTCCTGATGGCGGCCGTTGGTCAAGCCGAGACTGGCAACGTCGTATTGGCGGGGACTGTACTGGACCCGTCAGGCCTCGGCGTACCGGGCGCCACGCTCACACTGGCCGGCACCACCCCAGGCGTTTCCAGGACTGCCGTCACCGACAGATCTGGGCTGTACCGGCTGCCGGACTTGCCAGTGGGTACGTACCACCTGAAGGTCAGCTATCCAGGCTTTGCGCCATACTCCCAGGACGTCACCCTGGACCACAACGGACTGCGGAGGTTGGACGTGACGCTCCAACTTCCGGCCGGTCGGGAATCCGTCACAGTGGCGACTCAAGCACCGGACGTCTATGTTCCACTATCTGGGACCCAGCATGCGGTGGACGACAGCGATCAGACACGCAACCAGAACGCAGCCGAGCTCCTTGGAAGCCTGTCTGGTGTCAGTCTTCGAGAAAGCGGCGAACTTGCCACTGTCCCACTGCTTCATGGGCTGGGAGACGAACGCACCAAACTGGTGGTCGACGGCATGACAGTTTCCGCGTCCTGCCCGAACCACATGAACCCGCCGCTTTCCTATATCGACCCATCCAATGTGGCCAAGGTGAGCGTCATGGCGGGCATTACGCCGGTCAGCATGGGCGGCGATAGCATCGGAGGCGCGATCTCCATCGACTCGGCCCAGCCGGTCTTCGCCAAACCCGGAGAGGGCCTGCACACTGAAGGTGACTTCTCCAGTTTTTTCCGGAGCAATGGCGAAAACTATGAAGAGTTTTTGTCGGGATGGATCGCCAGCCAGAATCTGAGCTTCGGCTTTAGCGGATCGTGGACCACGAACAGCGATTACAGTGACGGCAGCGGCCACAAAGTGACCTCCACGTACGCCCAGACCACAAACGGCACCGTGACCGTGGCGGCGCAGAGCGCGGGCAATTTGGTCATCCTTCAGGCCGGACTACATAACACTCCCTACGAGGGTTTCCCCAACGAACAAATGGACCTGACGCAAAATCATTCGGAGTTTCTCAACTTCCATTACCGCAGAGACCTTGGCTGGGGCGTACTCGACACGCGCATGTTCTGGCAGGACGTCTGGCACGAGATGAACATCGGCAAAGACAAATCAACTTTTCCGAATCCCATGTCAATGCCCATGGATACACACGGAACAGATCTCGGGTATTCGGTGAAACTTGAAGTCCCCCTCTCCGACCGGCACACCCTTCAGGCCGGCAACGAGTTCCATCGCTTTGTTCTGGATGATACCTGGCCAGCCGTTCCCGGCCAGGCTCCAATGATGGGACCCAACACATTCGTCAACATCAATGACGGCCGTCGTATCGGACTTGGGTGGTTCGCCGAAGTGGCCAGCCAGTGGAACTCGAAATGGACCACGCTGCTAGGCATACGTAACGACACCGTTTGGACGAACGCTGGCCCGGTAAGTGGATACTCGGACATGTATGCCGCGGACGCGGACCAATTCAACTCACTGAGCCGTGCGCGAGCTGACATAGACATCGATCTGACCGCATTGACACGCTACGAGCCGAACTCGTCCAGCACGTTCGAGATCGGCTACGCGCGCAAGACCCGGGCCCCCAGCCTGTACGAGCGCTACGCATGGTCAACCAGTTGGATGACCAGCGGGATGATCAACTGGTTTGGCGACGGCAACTACTATGTGGGCAACGTTGACCTTAGGCCGGAGGTAGCCCACACCGTGAGTGCCACGGCAAGCTGGCACGACCGGGCACGTAAAGCGTGGGAGATCAAAATCACCCCTTATCAGACCTACATCCGGGACTATATTGACGTGGATCTGCTGGCGACTCAGACGTACGGAGAGAGCACCTTTTCCCAACTGCGTTTTGCCAATCATAACGCCAGGATTTATGGGGCCGATGTGGACGGGGATGTTGCGATCTGGGATAGCGCCAGATTCGGCCGGGGCGAGATCAGTGGCGTCGCAGGATGGCTGCACGGGGAGAGGCTGGAGACGGGGGCCGGTCTTTATCAAATGATGCCGCTGAATACCCGGATCGGCTTAGACGAGAAGCTCAACGGATGGACAGCCGGCCTCGAAATCCAGCTAGTGGATCGCAAGTCTGATGTCGATCCCTTGCGCCATGAACAAAGGACACCAGGCTACACACTTCTGAACTTGCACGCGGGCTACAAGTGGCGGCATATGCTATTTAACGTGGGCGGCGATAATCTCTTGAACAAGTATTATTACCTTCCCCTGGGTGGCGTGAACTTTGATGACTACATGGCGAGCGGCTGGAGCGGCCAGATAAAGCCCTTGACGGGCATGGGACGGGCGCTCTACACAGGTTTGATCGTTCAGTTTTGACATATGGCCGCGCCCAACCCCGGAAGCCGGCGGTGTCCCAGCCCTATGGCGCCTTCGCTGGGGCGACTACATACACGTATTCGAGAATCTCGCTGCCGCTGTTCGAGACGTTGTGCCGGGTAGCTGGCGGAATGTAGACAAGTCCCGGGGCCGAGAACCCGCGGTTTTCCTGCCCTTCAATCAAAGCGTCACCCCTGCCGTGCAGGACGACCAGCGATTCCTCGTTCTGCCCGGTCGTGTGCCACCCCACCGACTGGCCCGGCTTCAAGCGGACGAATCCGCTCCGCATGCCGGCGGTTTGCGGCGCGCCCCGAAGCAGAGAGCAGTCTCCGCTGGCGCATTCGAGCCCCAGCGTCAGAGGCTGGCGCGGGGGCGCCTGTGAAGCAAGCGGCATCAGTGCCACACAAAGCATAATCGATGCCCGGGTGAGAAAGGATTTTAGATCTGTGATCTTCATTGCTGCCGCCTCAATGAGTTCCGGACGTTTCTGAAAGCGTCGGAGCAATTCCCGCCCTCGCTAGGCAGCGAGGCAAGCCGACGGTTACGCCAGCAATTCGGTCAGCCGGCGGCTGGCAGTCGGAACTGCTTCCGGGCCGAGTTGCACATCCAGGGCGCCGTCAGCTACCGTGCGGTAAAGGTCGCCGATGGTTCCCATCACGCGCGTGTGGCGTCCATGTACAAGGCGGTCACTCGATCCTGCAACCAGTGCAATGACGCCGCTATTCTTGTGGATGTTGGCTTCGGCGTGTTCATGCACAAAGACCAGGCAGGTGTGGTCGAGCAAAGTGCCGTCCCCTTCGGGGATGGACTGGAGTTTCGCGAGCAGATACGCGAACTCCTCGACGTGCCAGCGGCAAATGTCGCGCATAATGCGCTGGCCTTTTGGCCCGTCCTCGCCGGGAGCTTTGCCATCGGCGTGGGTGTAGTCATGATGCCGGGCCTCGGTGTGACCCAACCATGGAAACCGGGCAAGGCCCTGGCACTTGGTAAGCATATAGCTCGCCACGCGCGTCTGGCGGGTCGCCAGCGCGTAAGCCAGCAGATCGCTCTGGATCTTCGCAATCCGCGGCCAGTCTTTCATATCGAAGTCCTCGTCAGGCTTGGCAACCTCACGGTATTGCGGCGGCAGCGCAGTGATGGCTCGCTCCAGATCGCGGACCGAGGAGAGGTGTTCATCCAGACGCTCGGTATCTTCCTTAGGTAAATTCTTGCGAAGCAAACCCGCATCCTGATAAACCGCGTCGAGAATGCTGCGCTTACGGTTGATCCAGCCCTCCTCTTTTGCCCCGAACAGCCGGTCGAACAGCCGGTGCGGAACCTCCTCGGGCGCGAGCGGCCGGTCGGGGCCCGCCCAACTCATATTCTTGTGGATAGAACTGCCGAACGATTCCTGCGACACCCCGATCTGCAGCGAACGAAAGCGCGTTTCCGTGGCCAGCCTGCGCGCGATGACTTGATCCACCGAAGGGCCGCCCGGACTTCTGCCGGTGTAGTGCGTGCAAGTCATCAGCGCGCTCATGGACGTAGAATGCCCGTCGCCGGCCGAATTGCCGACCGCGGAATTATCCAGCCCACTCAGTACGTGTACGTGATCGCGCAACCGCGCAATAGGCGTGAGACATCCGGTGATGTCGTAGTCCGGCCCGGTGCGGTCCGGAATCCAGTAGCGCTCGGGAATACCGTTGCCGTTAAACCACAGCACGAAGCGCCGGTCGAAGGGTGTCTGCTTTTTTGCCGGGTCCACCTCCGCAGCGTAAGCCGTGCCGATCGAGTTGAACATCGAAACCAGCGGTGGCAATCCCACAACCACGGCCGCACGGGACACAGTGAGGCCCTTCAGGAAAAAGCGGCGCGACAGCCTAGCGCGTTTCGTGATTACTTGCGACATTGACCCGACCCTCAGCCGAGCTGAAATCCCGTGCTTTCACTAAGGATACAACCAGCGCTTTGAAATGGAAACCCGAATCGCGGAAATCCTCCAATGCCTGGCGGATCACTGGAGCATCGGCACGTGTATCCAGCCGTCCGGCCATGTAGCGAAACACCTGCTTGACAACGCATTCCTGGCACTGCGGTGTGCGAGCCAGCATCTCGCCCAACTGGCGGGCGCTGGTAAATTCCGGATTCGGCAAACCTGCGACCCGCCCGGCAGTATCCAGAGTGAGTTCGATCTCTTGCGGTTTGGGCTTCTTTGGCCCGCTGTGATACTCCGGAAAGAACAGCAGCTTCTGCTTTTCGCGGTACATGCCGATCGCATCGAACTTCTCGAGACCAAAACCGATGGGATCGATCAGCGCGTGACAGCCGGCGCAGCTCTTGTCCGTGGTGTGGGAGCCCAGACGCTCACGATTTGTGAGCGGACGAGCCTGGCTGACTGCGGGCAGATTTGTGTCCACACCCGGTGGTGGCGGCGGCACATGCTGGCAAAGGAACTGTTCGCGCACGAACAACCCCCGGCCCGTGGGTGCGGTGTCTTCCAGTTTGCTGGTGAGTGTCAGGAATAGCGCCTGCCCCAGCAGTCCGCTGCGCTGCTGTTCCGGAGGAAACGCTACGCGCTCGTATTCGTTTGCCGGCGTGGGCACTTTATAGACGGCGGCCAGACTGGAATTCACAAACCCATAGTTGGCCGTGAACGCTTCCATGAAATTCCTATCGCTCCACACCAGGTCGCCGATGAAGTGCTTGGCTTCTTCCGTCATCGAAACGGCCAGGTCGCGGTTGAACAGAGGAAATAATCGCAGATCGCGTGCGGCTGTAAGTGCGCGATCGAACCGCAGCCACTGAGAAACGAAATCGTCCAGGCCTTGTTTCGCGCGAGGGTCGTCGAGCATGCGGCGGGCCATGCGGGCGATGTCATCAGGGGAACTCAGCTCTCGACGAGCCGCCGCATCCATGAGCGCTTCGTCCGGCATGGTGTCCCAAACGAAATACGACAGCCGGCTGGCGGCCGCATACGGCTTCCATCTGGGGTTCGAGGTCTGCTCCATCCAGAACAAAAACGACGGGGATTGCAGCATGGCCTCAATCACCGTCTGCGCCCCCTTGAGAAAGTCACTTTGAGCTCGGAACAGCGCATCGTAACGCGCGATTTCTTCGGGTTCGAGCGGCCGGCGGAATGCGCGGCGGCCGAATGTGCGAATGAACTTCAACCGGCAATCCCCATCGTCCGAGCCGCCAGGCGTGCACGGGATCAAATGGCGGGAATCGCCGCGGCGGAAGGCGTTCGCTGCCACGCGTTCGGCAGCCAGACTGTAGGCCTCGATTTGAATTGGCGAGAGCGATTGCGATTTGTACTGGTTCTTGAATCCGTTGACGTAATCCTCTCCAGGGAACTGGCTGGCTGGATCAGTCGGCTCTTGGAGTAGGTCACGAACCGTATTGTTGTATTGCTGGTGCGTCAGTCTTCGCAGAACCACCTGCGGCACATCGCCGGACCCACCCGCCTCGCGCTGCTTATATTGCAGCGCCTGCTGCAACTCCGGTCCCGAAAGCGTGGCCAGATAGCCGATCCATGCCCTCAGCAGCGTTTCTTCCTCACTGCCTCTTTTGATTCGCTCGCCACCACTGTGCTTGATCCGGGCGGTAGGTTTCTTGAATAGAATCGAGTCGTCCGGATTCTGCCGGTCCACCAGTTCGACCAGCGATCTCCCGAATGCGTCAACCTTGTCTTTTGCCGCGCCTTCCTCCGGGAACCGCAGCCGCGTTGCAGACGCCACACCCTCGGGATTGTGGCACATCGGGCAACCGGCTTTTTGAAGAACCGGATACAGCTTTTCCGCGAACGAGACCGGCGGCTGAGCCGAAGTGGTTGGCGAGCCTCCCGCCAGAACAAACGGAAGTGCCAGCCACTTCCAACGCCGAAGCCCCTTCATTGATTCACTTATACAACAAATTGAAGGAGCCGTGCTCTAAAACACAAACCGGAAGCCCATCTGGCCGTGCCTCGGGTTGTTGTATTGGCTACTGATTACGCCGAAGGTGTCGCTGCCAAATGTCGTATTGGGCATGCCGAATCTGGGATGATTGAGAGAATTGAAAAATTCTCCCCGGATCTCGACGAACTTGCTTTCCGTGAACTGCACTCTCTTAGAGAGGCCCAGGTCTAAGTTGGCAATGCCTTGATCGCGGCAATCGCTGATGTAGCGGCCCATATTGCCGGGCGTCTGGTCCGCCGGTTGGGAGAAGTTGGCGACGTTGAAATAATTCGCCGTGCCGTTTACGACGGACATTATGCTTGCGCCGGAGCAGGCCTTGCCGTCAATGTTGGGCCGCTGGTTGGGGCTGTCCGCAAGCGTCTGATTGCTGGCCGAGAACACCAGGGGGTTTCCGCTCTGGAACGTAGTGAAGGTATTCACCTGCCATCCACCGATGACCCCGTTCAGTATCCGATTCATGTTATTGCCAATCAGCCGGCCGCGGCCCACCGGCAGCTCATAAATTGCCGCGAAGGCCAGCCGGTGTGGCACATCGTTGGAGCTGACGCTCTTTTCCGCCCGGAGATTCGTCAGGTCCTGCGGCGCTCCGACATACCCTAGGTTGCCAATCCAGGCGTTGCCGCCCGCGTCGGAAAAGTCCATGAACTTCGAAAATGTGTAGTTACCCTCCACGCTCAGCCCATACGCCAGCCGCTTTTCAAAACGAACCTGGAGGGATTGGTAATCGGAGTTGGCCACAAACTGCGGAAAACCAGTGAAGGATCCGGGGAATTGCGGATACGGCCGTAGCAGGTTGATCTGCGGAACGGTCGAGAAGTCATAGATCGAATTCGGATCGTTAATGAGGGGCGCAGGTTTCCCGGGAACCTGTACAAACAAGTATTGGAAGGGATTAGGAACGTTATTGTACAGCCCGGCAGTGCCATAAGCGAGACGATTCGCCGCCGAGACGAAATTGCGATTTTCAGTGGAGTAATTCCACGGCAGATGCACGGAGTGGCTGGCGGAATAATTTATGTCGAGCAGCCACAGTCCCGGCAACTCCCGCTGGAATCCGTAATTCCATTGGTAAATCTGGCCGTTTGTGAACGTGTTGCTAGTGTGGTTGGTGTTCCCTTCTCCCCACAGAGTCAGTGGGCCATATTTCCCCTCTTCCGGTTCGACGAAGCCGGCCGGGAACGGATTCGAGAGCGTCGCGTACTGGGTGACATAGTTATTCAGCGTGGGGATAAAGTTGAGCTGATACTGCCAGGCAGTCCCTCCGTACTGCCAGTTGGTGGCGAAGTTCATTCCGTAGTAGATGCCCGCGCCGGCGCGCATGACGGTTTTGTTGTCCAGCCGGTAGGCGAAGCCGAGCCGCGGCCCGACGTTATGGTAAGCGGGATTCGCATGGCGCTGGTTATTCGAAGCCAGTATCGTGGTTCCGTGAAGCTCCCCGAACCCTGGGACGCTAATGCCGCTGTCACAGGAGAAGCAACTGAACTGCTCGCGATTGTAGCGTTCTTCGTACGGCGTGCTGAACTCGTAGCGCAGACCCAAATTCACCGTGAGCCGGCTGGTTAGCCTCCAGGTGTCCTGAATGAAGAACGAAGTCTCCTCCGATTTATTCGCCACCGCCGGCAGTTCGCCCAGACCACTGTTGCTATCGAAATATCCAAGCAGCAGGGTGGCGAGCGAGTTCCCCTGGAGCGGGTTGGGGGCAACGTTGCTCTGCATGGTCGTGTTCGGGCTGAATTCAAACCCGCCGTTGGTGTCGCTCGGTTGGAAGTAGTTGTTCAGGAAGATGCGTCTCTCCCCCCCGAATCTCAGCTCGTGAGAGCCGACGACCTTGTCCACCACCGAACTGAACGACCACTGTGTGTCCGTTTCTATCGAAGTGGTGCAGCAGGCATCCGTGGCTAGGCCCTGGTAGCCAGGGACCGAAATGTCCGGGAGGACGTTCGGGGTCTCGTACCAGGGGTTGTCATACAACGCTTTTGGGAAACCGAGGCTTGCGGGGCTCACCGTGGGCGTCACGCCACCAGGATTGTCAAACCGGTGGATGTTCACGCGGTTTGTCCACAGCGTTTTCGGACTGATGGTCCACGTGTCAACCAGACCCCCTTGGTGGGTGTGGTAGTCAGAAAATTGTGGGGCCAGGAAGAGATCGGGAGTGGTGGTGTTCGAAATGCTCTGGCTATAGCGGCCGCTGATGCGGTTGCTGTCTGAAAAGTTGTGGTCGATCTTGATGTCGAACTGGTATGAAGGACCCGGATAGACTAGCTTCGCCGTGAAGTTGTTCAGGCCGGTAACCGGGTCGCCCGCGGTGTTTGCTGCCGGGTAGAGATTGATCAGGTTTTTCCCGATCGTGTCAAACATACTGGCGGGAATAGTGTTGTTGGGAAATGGCACCCGCGTGCAGACCTGTTGGGTCGTGCAGCTCTGGTTGAAGGGATTGAATATCGTTTCCAGGCTGCCATCCGGGTTGAACGTCTGTGAGAAGTCCCCCTGCTTCTGCAAAGCGGTTGGCACGCTTGTCACAACAGTGCCCGGGGAGGTGTTCCGGTCCTTTTCGTAGTCGAAGAAAAAGAACGTTTTATTCTTCTTGATCGGCCCGCCGACTGTGCCTCCCCACTGGTCAATGTCGTAGGGTCCAATGGGCTGGCCGGCCGCGTTCGAATAGAAATCATTGGCATCTAATTCCGGCCGCCGGAAAAACCAGTAGCCGCTGCCATGGAACTGGTTCGTCCCGGATTTCATGAGGAGGCTCACTACGGTGCCACCGTTACTCCCGTACTCCGCCGAGAAGCTGTTGTTTTGCAGCTTGAACTCCTGGATGGCCTCCACCGTGGGCTTGTATTGCAGGTTGGTGGTGCCGCCCTCTCCACCCTCGGGATTGGTCATCAGGCCGCCGTCCAACCGAAACTCGGTAGTTGCGTAGCGTTGGCCGTTGGATGAAAACGCCGTGCCTCCTAACTGCAGCCCTCCCGCTCCCGCCACTTCGGTGGTCCCCGGAGCCAAAAAGACCAGCGGCCCATAATCACGGCCTTCCAACGGCATGTTGATCATGTACTGCCCCGAGACCTCCGTGCCGAGCGCTCCACTCACCGTATTCAGTAGCGGCGATTCAGCGGTTACTTCGACCTTCTGGCTGATCTCGCCGACTTCGAGCGTCAGATCGAGATCGGTCTGCTGGCCGACGCGGAGCACAATATTCTCCTGAATCAGCGTCTTGAAACCTGTGGCTTCGACGGTGGCCGTGTAAGTCGCCGGCCTCAGGTCCCCGAAAAGATACCGGCCGGCTGCATCCGTCGGCCGCTTTTCCGCAACGCCGGTGGCCACGTTGGTCATAATGACCGTTACGCCCGGAATCACGGCCCCGCTGGAATCCTTGACGGTTCCGCGAAGCAGGGCGGTGTCCATCCCTTGTCCAAATAGCTGGACAGCAAAAGACAGCACGACGAGGGCTAATATCGCCCTGATAATAAAGACCTTGCGATGAACTTGTCGCATGACTGACCTCCCGATCTATGCCAAACAAGGCCCCCACGGGCACAGGTGTTTGGCAGTATTAGATATGAGATACGAGAGTCTTGTCAAGAGAAAACGTGGCTAAAATGCAGGCTACTTAAATCTCTGGGGAGTCACGGCTGGCGGGCCATCCGGGGCGTGAGGATAGGAGGCGGCTTCCTTCGCGTTGATTGCCTGAAAAATCCGGACCTCGTGCTCCGCATCAGCAGCCCGGCCAAGCTTGCGGTAAACCTGCGCTAAACCGAAGTGGCTCTTGCTGCTGTCGGGATCGAGCTTGACTGCCGTCTCCAATTCGCGCGATGCATCCCGTAGATTGCCCTCGCGCAATGCCCATTTGCCCAGTTGATAGTGCGGCTCCGCGAGGGAGGGATCCAACGCTTCCGCCTGCCGCAAAAGCTGTAACGCGCGTCCCTCAATTTCGGGATTGTCTCTCCCTTCCCCCCAAAGGAGCATCGCTCCATAAGCCTGATAGAGAACGGCTGCTCGCGGCAGCCGTTGGAGCGCCTTATTCAGAGTCTCCTCCGCCTCGGCCGTCTTCCCCATGTCGAGTTGGGCCGTCGCCAGCCCCGTAATCGCGTCAACATCAGAGGGATTCAACTCCAGGGCGCGGGTGTAAAGTGCCTCCGCATCGCTAATCCGCCCTCGCTGAAATTCGATTTGCGCCCTCAGCCGCCGGCCATCGGAGGAACCGGGTGCCACTTCGATCGCCTTCTCCGCTGCCGCCGCTGCTCCATCGAGCCGGTGGCTTTTCATCAGCATCATGCCGACGTCCAGGTAGTTCGACTCCTCCGCGGGATCCAATGCAATGGCTTTGTCGAGTGCTGCCACCGCTCCCCTGGCATCGCCGTTCTTGAACAGGCACCAACCCAGCAGATTGTAGATCTCGCTGGATTCATGCCCTGTGCCGAGGGTGCGGCCCAGAGTTGCCAGGCACTCCGCGAACTTGCCGGCACGGTACTCGACTCGCGCCAGGGCATAGCCTAGTTTCCCAGGATCGGGATAACTCGTCCAAAGCGGCTGAAGCAGGGTCTCGGCAATCTCGAAATCGTGCAATTCCGCCGCTACCAGCGCAGCCACGAAAACACTCTCAGGTGCGGCTGGATGCAAGGGAAGCTCTTTGAGGACCTCGTGCGATTTCTGCTGCTGCCCGGTGTAATAGTACGCCCGTGCCAGCGCCGCGAGAGATTCAGGCCGCTGGCGCACTTGCTCCGGAACCGATGTAAGTAGCTTGAGCGCGTCAGTATACTGCTGTAATTCCTCCTCGACCATTCCCATCACCAGAATGGCCGCGGAGTCGTGAGGTTTTTCTTTGAGAACCTGGGTCAGGTTGGCTTTCGCCTTTGCAAGCTGGCCCAACTCGAACTGGTGCCAGGCGAGGTTGCGCCGCGTTGCCGAATCCGTTGGATCGAGGCGCAGCGCCTTCTCGAGATAGACGTCCGCCTCCTGCAATTTCTGCTGCATACCCAGCACCACGCCCAACAGGCCCAGAACCTCAGCGTCCTCGGGGGACAACTCGGCCGCCTTGCGGAGTTCCCGTTCCGCGGCTGGCAGATCTCCGCGTTCGAGGAGTTGTCTCCCCTGCTCGGCGTGCTCCTGAGCCGTTGGCCCGGGCGCTGGTCCACCGAAAAGGCGAACGGGCGCCGTGATTAAGACAAGTCCTAGTAACGTCGCAGCCGCATTCACAAGATTTCAGCTTAACTCCGCCGTCGAGCGAAGGCACCGCTTCACGCTATAATGCAAAGGCCATTTGGCACGATCAATCGGATGCTTCGGACCGCTTTGATTTCGCTTCGTTCGCTACTGCTGGCCGTGACCCTTTTCCAGGGAACACACGCCCCGCTGTTTGCGGCCGAGTCCAGCCCCACATCGGAACACGATATCGCCCTCTGGATTCTGCGTGAGGGCGGAAAAGTGCTGCTGGACGGCGCTGATGAATATGCCGGCGATCCGTTCGACCTTCCCGCGGGACCCCTTCATATCGTGGGCGTGGACATGCACGGCACCGTCACCGACCCCAAAGAGCTCGGTCCGCTCAGCCAGCTAACCGCGGTGCGAGAGCTGTTTCTCCCGGCTCGCATGTGGAGTCCCGTGAGTGATGTCAAAGCTCCCTACTCGGATGAGATGTTCGATTTCTTTCGGGGAATGAACAAGCTCGAAAGATTTCAGGCTGGATTGACGACACTTGCCTGGCTGGATCTCTGGGATGCCGGACTCCAGCGAATGTCCATGCTCACACAGCTTAAGGATCTGCGGATCGAAGGCAGCACCATGAAAGATCCCAAGAGCCTTGCGCCTCTGGTGAATCTCGAAACGCTCGATCTCAACGACACGTACGTCACCGATCAGACCATGACAGCGCTCGCCGGAATGCACAACCTGCGCCGCTTGACCATGATCGGCACTCTCGTCAGCGACGACGGTATCAAATACCTGCAAAACCTGACAAATCTCGAAGTTCTGAACCTCTATGGCGTGAAGATTACCGATACGGGCGTGCAATATCTCAGGAACCTGACCCGCCTCAAAGAGCTGAACCTGTTAGGCGCGCAAATCACCGACGAAAGTGCGCCGATTCTGGCCCGGTTTCAAGATCTGCGCGAGTTGAATCTGTACCGTAGCCGTCTCACCAACGCAGGCCTGGCAAAGCTGCAAGAGTTGCCCCATCTGGAGCTGCTGGATGTGCGGTATTCGGGCGTCAACGGTTCCGGCGTGGAAGCCATGCGCGCCGCGCGGCCCAATTGCAGAGTCGTTTTTGTCGGCAGCGCGCCGCCTGCCGTAGCGGCTCGCGGACGCCGGCAGCCCGCGGGAACCAGCCAGAAAGCCATCGCGGCCTGGATCGAGTCACTCGGCGGTCAGGCGAGTATCGCCGAGGGGAACATTCAATCGATTTCCCTCGCGCGCCTCGCGTTCACCGACGCTCAAGTTTCTTATTTGAAAGCTCTGCCCCACCTGGAGCGGCTGAATCTCGAGGCTACCGATGTCAGCGACTCCGGCCTGGAGTCACTAAAGAAGCTCACGACATTGCGTGAGCTGAACCTGAACTTCACATCGGTTTCCGACCGTGGCCTTGCGAGCCTAAGCGGTCTGATTCATCTGCGCCGCCTCATGCTTGCCGGAGTCCGCGCCGAAGGCCCCGGCTTTTTTAGCCTTTCGCCACTTACCGAATTGCTTGAGTTGGACCTCACCGCAACCCCGGTCAAGGATGAAGCCCTGGCGCACTTGAGCAAACTGTCCGCTCTCGAAAAGCTCTCCCTCAGCAATTCGGACATCACGGACGCTGGCCTTGCGCCGTTAGCCAACCTATCGCATCTCGCTGCTCTCGATCTGCGCGCCACCGACGTGACCGACGCCGGGCTGGAACAACTCGCGCGCATTCCGAGCCTCCGCGACCTGAACCTGAGCCATTGCCGCTTCACCGGCAAGGGCCTCGCGCAACTCAAGGCCCTGCCTCGCCTCGAGCGGCTGCGAATGTTTCGCACCAAAATCGATGATGCCGGCGCGGCCGAACTGGCCGGGATCAAAAGCCTGCGCGCCCTCCATCTCGATTACACCAAGTTGACCGACAAAGGAATTGAGCTGCTAAGAGCCCTGCCCTCGCTCGAGGAGCTGAGCCTCGACAGCACCGATGTCGATGACCACGGAGCAGAACTCCTGGCCGGAATTCCCGGCTTGAAATCGCTGGATCTATACCACACGCTGGTTTCCGACAAGGGATACCAGGAGATCCGATCGGTGCTGCCCCAATGCCAGATCTTCTGGGACAAGGATTCAGCGTTGACGTCGCGGCGCAAACTATGAGGCCCGTCTTAGCTTTCGTTCTTGCTGCCTCCTCGATGTTCGCCGCCGCCCCGGAGTGGATCGAAGATCTGGGAGGAAAGGTTGAGCGCAACGATGCCGGCGACATCACCGCCGTTCACTTGCGCGGCGCCTGGGTAACCGACGCCGAATTGCTCGATCTCGCCCGGCTTCCCAAGCTCGAACGGCTGGATCTCGCGCACACGCGCATCACCGACGAAGGGCTGCTGTACCTCAAACCGCTAAAACAGATCCAGGATCTCAGTCTCTTTTATGCGGAAAACATCACCGACCAGGGTATGGCGGCCGTCAGGGAGTGGAAGAATCTCAAGCGCCTGAACCTGCGTGGGACGCGGATTTTCGACGGCACGCTGGCCATATTGAGCGGCCTCACTGAGCTCGAGTCGCTCGATATCGCCTACACCCAGATCACCGACAACGGTCTCGACGCGTTGGTGCCGCTCACCCGCCTGAAGGAGCTTTCCATCGGCCGCAGCAAGCTCGGCAAGAACGCGCTCGAAGTGTTGCGGCTGCTGCCGACTCTCGAGTACCTCGATCTGGGCGGTCCGCATCCCGGTCCTGACGGCTACCGGACAACCGCCGGGGCGCCGATGGACGACGATCTTCCCCGCGCAATCTCTGAACTGAAGGAACTGCGTGTGCTGAAACTGAGCTACTCCCAAATCAGGGCAGACGGTTTGCGCATTCTCGCGTCACTCGGCCAGGTGAACAAGCTCGCCCTGACGGGATGCCCGCGCGTGGATGACAGCGCGCTCGCGGAACTAGCCAAATGGAAGGGTCTGAAGTATCTCGACGTGCAGGAAACCAACGTCACCGAACAAGCAGTGGAGCGCCTCGAAAAAGCCAAGCCCGGCATGGTCATTCTCCGCGGTCCGTTTCCGCCGAGCCACCCGCCAGCGCAGCCCTCCGTCGCAGCTCGCGAGCGCCCTGTTTCTGGCCCGCCGCGATGAACCAGTACCACCGCCCAAGCGGCAGCTCTGGCATGGAACTATCGCCTGATGCGGATCTTGTTTTCGTCGACCACAGCAAGACAACCGGCTAGGTCTGTGTTCTCCAGAAGCGAAAGAGCTCGCTGAATCGCGTGGCGTATCCTTTGTTCCGTCGGTGGATGCACTTTCAACCGCACCACACCCGGTGTGTGTTCAGCCGGAAAGCGGAGTATGTGAGCGAAGTCGGCATCGAGCGTGACAAGTACCCGGCCATCTTCTATCGCGAAGCGCCGGATCTCCTCATCGGGAGCTCCTGACAGCCCGACCTCCACGGCAGCGCAGGCGTCGTAACCGTTGGATCTCAATTCAGCGGCCTGCTGTGGCGAAAGGTTCTCGTCCTTCACTGATTCGCGAGTACGATCTCGTCGGCCGCAAGACGAGCGGCATATTCCAAACTCGCCCGGATGTGCTCAGGTCTGAGTTGCGGATAGGCCGCAAGAATATCCTGACTCGTCTCTCCCGCTGCAAGCTTTTCCAGCACAAGGTAGACAGGAATCCGCGCCCCCTTGAGACACGCCTTGCCCATCATGACGTCGCGTCGAACCTCGATGTGCTCCGGCAGGTCCATTAACTCAACTGTATCAGATGATCGGGCCTGTCACCGCAACCGGCTCTCGTTTCTGAGACGTCGTCTCTTACTGGCGAATGCCACGAGCCCGCCTGTCATTCGATGTCGTGGCTGGTCTGACCCGGATCGATGCCGTTCGGATCAGGGTCCTTTCGGCGATCCCCTTGGGCCACACAATTGCCTACGTCAGCCTGCTCGGGCTGAGCTGTCTGTGGCGGTCCAGCCTCTGGAGCCATTTCATCTGCGGCTGGTTGTCCCGCTTGTGACCCCGGCTTAGGCTGTGATGCCTTCTCGGCCTCTTCTCGATTTCGTCTCAATAATATGCGGACTAGTAGGCCTTGAGGGTCGTTGGGATCGAGGACGCTCGCGCCGTGTAATCCTTCGAGTTCGAGGAGAATCTCCTGCTCGCGTTCGTCAAGGGCCGCGACAATCTGATCCCAGCCCGCTAGCTTCTGCGCGGCCTTAAGCTCAATGGCGGCGAATCGGTCCGACAGCCCGGGTGTATCATCCAGTCGAGCGAGAGATCTGATCAGACGCATTGGGATCAACAGCTCCGCCAAGCGATTTGGGGATGCGGCGGGCAGCTTTGTCGAGCAGTCGTCCACAACAGAAACGATGTTCGATGCAGCACTGAGCGCAACCTCGGCAAAACCGGCATCTAAAAAGGCAAGGCCGATCCAACCCAGGCACTCTGTGCTTTCGTGCGCACGCCAGAACTCTATCTTCTCGACATGGTCAAACACCGACCAGTAAAAGGACATATACCAAGCAACCTGCCGCTCGAGTTCATTAACGGAGGCCGGCCTGGATTTCTGCGCTTCCAACATCTGCGGCCGGGTTTAAATAGAAGAGCAGGTGACTGGTTGCGAGTCCGGGGTGTTCAGAAAGGTGCCTCAGATGTTGGCTCAGGTCGTCATTGAAGCGACGAAAAGCTCCCCAAGGGTCCATCCAAGTTCCGTTCGGATCCGCATGAACCAGCCCGGTAGCCCGTGCTGCAAGGCGCGGAAGTGAATATTCGTACGACGTATCGTACGCTGGGCTCAATGGCGCGTTCATCAGTCCCCGACCACTCCGGTCTTCAAGGAGGAGAGCCATCGGAAAAACAGTAACGAGCCTACGCAGCACATCACTGAGAACATGATCGAGGTCGAAATATTTCCTCTCGCACAGCACGTGCACGGCTTCGAGGACCCGTTTCAGGGACTCGTTGGCCAGTATGGCCTTTCCAGGCGTAGTAAGGAACTTGTTTGTGATCTCGAACAAGGCGTCGATCACATGAAGATGCACATCAGAGACGGTTATATCGCTCGGAGTCCTTGCGGCAATACTTTGAAGTGCAGCCGCCCCTTGTAGCCCGCAGTCCTCCAGCCCTTTTTCAAGCGCAGCTCGAATACAAACCCGGCAATAATAGAGCGGAGCAGCAACCAGCGGCGCCCTACCCTCCCGAAACGCGGCCGACTTAAGATTGGCCATGTGCTCTGCTAACCCGCCAAGTGCGTGGATCACAGCTATACTTACATTCTCGAGGCCTCGACCCACGGCTTGCCGGTTAATTGCGATCAAGTCTTCGTACAGCGGCGTCAAAACATGATCGGCGGACGATTTTACAGAGGCGAGGTCGATCGGCGTCAGTACGACGTTGTCCTTGCGCACCTCAATGTATGAGACCGCCAGTTGCCGGATAGCGTCGACTGCCGCCCCAGCAAGTACGCTTTCGGCGCGGTCGACAGCCCGTTGGGCGATTTCAGTCAATTCCAGCGCCCAAGTCTCCAGGGGCTCATCCTGCTCGATGGTTCTACTGTAGAAAACTGCCGTGAGTGAATCGGCACTGGCCTTTGCTCGTTCCGCTTCTGGCATCGACCGCAGCAGCAGGTTAGCGGACCTTGTCATGACTCCATGCCGTTTGGCTATGAAGCTGGCTGCACGCTCCGAGAGACGACGGACGCCCTCCCTTGGCTCCAGTAGTTGGAGAATGCATTTGTAGATGAAACGAAGGAGATCGAATGTTCCACCCACCATTACAAATTGCACTGGCAGAAGCAGTGTTGGGTCGAGGCCGAACGCTGGAGCGAGGATGAACGAGAAAGACAGAAGGCACAGAAGTATCAGTGCTCCGAATCCCGAAGCGAGCCTCTTGTCTTCCCGAAAAATCCGAGAAATCGAAGGTGTAAATGTTTCCGTCGCGCGCTGGATGGGAATGATGGAAAGCGATACAGTCAGCGCCAGAATAGTACCGATTAGGGCACCGGCCCCAAGATAGACATCCTGAACATTCCGAATAGATCGTAAAGCGCCAACAAACGGTGGGCGGTAAGTTAGAAGCGCAGGTAGGCTAATCAGAAAACCGGCCGCCGGAGCAACTCTGCGGAACCAGACGGAGAACCAGCGGCCGGCCTTCCCCCGAAGAACCAGGACCTTTGCCTCCCACTGTGGTCCCAGAAGGGACATTCCAGATCTCTCCATTACTCACGCCACGACTCACCTTGGCGGTCTTTCAGCGTGACACGTGAGCCAAGTGCCGAGAGCCTTTCTAAATTTCCAATATCACCGGCATGATCAGCGGCCTTCGCGACGTCTGCTTCACAATATAGCCCTTCAAGTCCGCGCACGCTGTCGACTGCAACAGCGGCCCCCCTAGGATCGCTGCTCTCTCAAGACGCCCGCCGGTATCGCTTCACGTCGATCTGATCCTGGTGAAGCTGCGCCAGGTCGTAATTGGCCTGGAGGCGCAGCCACATTTCCGGGCTACCCCCGAACGCCTTCGAAAGCCGGACTGCCATCTCTGGAGAAATCCCGGCTTTCCCGTTCACAATGTTGTTGAGGGCCTGGCGGGTTACACCGAGAACCTTGGCGGCTCCAGTAATCGTCAGATCAAGCGGTTCTACGCAGTCTTGCCTGACTACGCGTCCCGGATGCGGTGGATTCTTCATGGGCACGATAGTGTCCTAATGATAGTCCGTCAGATCGACATCGAGCACATTGCCGTTTTCGATCCGAAACGTGACGCGCCATTGCCGCTAATAGTCACAGACCAGACTCCCTTCAACTCACCCTTCAGGGGATGCAAACGGTACCCGGGGAGAGCCAAGTCCGTTGGGGTAGCCGCAGCATCCAGAACTGACAAAACGTTTTCGAGTCGCTCTCTCAACGCGGCACTGACCCGGCTCGGATCACCTTCCCACAGCCGTTTCAAGCCCCCGGTGCCGAAAGCTTCGGATCACACCCACAAGTGTAGTGTGACAAGTACCGCTTGTCAATTAAGGGAAAGCTCGCACAGCCACCCTATGCTGGGTTAGGGCCGTAAACGTGTGGTTGGAGCGGCCAAGCCCTCAAATCTCCAAGATCACCGGCATGATCAGCGGCCGTCTCGACGTCTGCTTCACGATGTAGCGCTTCAGGTCCGCCCGGATCTTCTCTTTCATGACGCCCCAGTCCGTCATCTCTTCCGGGTTCGATGTCTCGAGCGTTCGCTGCACCACCTGCCGCGCCGCCTGCATCAATTCCGACGCCCCGTCCTCGGCCCCCGTGAATCCGCGGCTCACCAGTTCTGGCACGCTCTCCACCCGCCCCGTGTGCTTGCTGATCGCGATGATGGGTAGCACAATGCCGTCTTCGGAAAGATGCCGCCGGTCGCGGATCACCACGTCCTCCACGACCTCGTCCACCGACCCGGAATCGATGCAGACGCGCCCCACCGTCACACGCTCGCCGCGCCGCGCGCCATGCTCGTCAATCTCGAGCGTGTCGCCGGTCGTCATCACAAAGGTCTCCTCCAGGCCCGAATGCTTGAGGTGCTCGGCCAGCCGCGCGTGCTTGTCCATCTGCCGGTATTCGCCGTGAATCGGCACGAAGTAGCGCGGCCGCACCAGGTTCAACATCAGCCGCAGCTCTTCCATGCTGGCGTGTCCGGATACATGCAGCGGCGGGTTCATACTGCCGTACATCAAATCGGCCCCGCGCCGCGCCAGATGATCTATCATGCGGTAAATCAGCTTCTCGTTACCGGGGATGATGCGCGAGCTCAGCACCACCGTATCGCCCTGCTCCACCGATATGTGCTTGTGGTTGTCCACCGCCACGCGCGAAAGCGCCGACATCGGCTCGCCTTGCGTGCCCGAAATCAGCACCGTCACCTTGTGCGGCGCGGCATCCATCGCATCCTGCGGGCGGATAAGCACACCATCGGGAATCGTCAGCAGGCCAAGGTCGTGCGCAATCTCCGAAACGCTGGTCATGCTGCGCCCGACAATGGCTACCTTGCGCCCGAACTCTTCGGAAAGATCGAGAATCTGCTGAATGCGGTGAATCGAGGAGCTGAAGCACGAGACCACGATCCTCCGCTCGGCGCGGTTGAAAATATCCTCCAGGCGCGGCCGCACCGCGCGCTCCGATTCCGTGTAGCCCGGCCGGTCCGCGTTCGTCGAGTCCGACAGCAGCAGCAGTACGCCGCGTTTTCCGTAATCGGCCAAGGTGTGCAGGTCGAACAGCTCGTTGTCGGTCGGCGTCGGGTCGACTTTGAAGTCGCCGGTGTGAATCACCACTCCGACTGGCGTCGTGATCGCCAGCGCCACCGCGCTCACAATCGAGTGTGTGACGTGAATAAACTCGATCTTGAAGGGCCCGATCTCGAGCACTTGCTTCGGAGTAACTATATTTAAATCAACTTCTTCCGGGAGATCGTATTCTTCCAGCCGCCGTTCCACCAGCGCCAGCGTGAACGCCGTTCCGTAGACCGGTACGTTCAGCTCCGCGAGGAAAAACGGCACCGCTCCGATGTGATCCTCGTGGCCGTGGGTCAACAGCAGTGCACGCACATGTTCCCGGTTATCACGAAGATAGGTCAGGTCGGGGGTTACCAGATCGACCCCCAGCAACTCGTCTTCCGGGAACATCATCCCGGAATCGATGACCACGATGTCGTCCCCGTACCGCAGAGCCATCATGTGCATCCCGAACTCACCCAGACCGCCCAGTGGGATTACTTGTAGTTTTTTAGCCAATGGATTGCCGAGCTATCAGTGTACGGCTATTGGACCCAAAATAGAAATGCTCACCCCGAAGGGTGAGCATTCAATCCCCCTGTTCTACCAGGGGTGATGTTCGATGGGAGAACCATTTTCGACGGCTTCGCAACCGCCAAAAACTTTGTGATTGGATATTAAATTTTCCAGCGCATTCAAGTCAAGTAAAAAACCCCGCGAAAAATAAGCCTTCTAAGCATTAGCAACCCTGATACTTATGAGCCCGCAGCATTTTCCGGGCGTCTGTGGAAAAAGTCCGCACAGCCCTGTTTCGCCCCGCCATTTTAGGGCTAAACTAAAGATAACCTTTGCTTTACTGGTCCCCGAGATGGAGCGAGATCACGCTTTCCGCCTCTCCAGCTCCACTGGCACGCTTGAGGATCGCGCGAAATCCGCCAAACGACAGGCCCGCCACCAGGCAGAACACCAGCAGTAACCCTGTGAGTTTAAAGATATTTACCACCAGGTTGCCAATGTTGTCGCGGGCTCCCGGCACATGTTCATCCAAGGTCAGCGTCGGGGCATAGCGAATCTGGGCCAGCAGCCTTTCCGCGTCGTCCGCGTTCGGCGGAGATAGCACCACCGCGATGAGTGGCCCCGTCCGCTTGGCCATCGCCCCAGAAATCCTCTGGAAATCCACAAGCCGTTCACGAGCAATCTGGGGGGTGGGGTAGGAAAAAACGGCAAGCTTCATTTCACCCGATGCGGCCCGGAAGGTGCCCAACTGGGCCTCGGTGCCAAAATGGAAGGCGGCGGTGGAAGGCGAGATGATGGACGCGAACTTCTCCAAGGCAACGGGACCGGTGACATAGCGCTCGGAGTTCGGAACCAGCCCCTTATCAGGAAGATAGCCAGACAGCGCCGGCAACGGCGACTGCTCCAGCTTGGGTATAATTTGAACGAGAGCGTCGATTTCGCCAACTGATGGCTTATATCCTTTAAAAGTCAGGAGATAGTTCCCGTAGGCCAAAATCACGGTATCGCCGGACTCCACAGCGAGTTTGCCGAGCGAGGAGGTTTTGGCATCTGCCGGCCGCTGCGCGTCAAATGCCGAGAGCGCGCCGGTGGAGTCCTGGAGGCGGTAGGCCGTCCCGGTGAATTTCCTGGCCTGGAATTCATATTGAGCCTGCTCGGCTTGCTGGAGGCCGAATTCGTCCCAAAGAGGACGGTCGGAGACTTCGATGGGCTTGGCGGCGGCGCGGTGGAAAGCGCCAAAGGTGTCGGGCCAGATACCGGCGAAAGAGACAGCCGGCAAAATTAGGGCAGGCAAAAGGCGCATCTTGGGTACCCTTTCATCTTAGACAATGAAGAAGGCTCATGACACAAGATCCACGCCAAGTTTACTCGCAACTGTTGCAGGACCGCCGCGACGAAATTGCCCGCCGGGAAGGGCGGCACCGGATGTTGGGCTACGGCAAGGTGGCGGCGGCGGCCTGCGGCTTAGGAATGTTGTGGATCGCGCTGCTTCACGTGATTTCGATCTTTTGGGCGCTGCTTCCCGCGGCGCTATTGGCGGCACTGGCGGTGTTCCATGAGCACCTGCTGAGGTTGCTGGAGCGGCGCCGGCGCGCGGAACGTTATTTCGAACGAGCGCTGGCCCGGCTGGATGGAAAATGGGCAGGAACCGGCGAGGGCGGCGACCGCTATTTAGACCTAGCGCATCCCTATGCCCAGGATCTGGACCTGTTTGGCAAGGGTTCGCTGTTCGAACTGCTGTGCACGGCGCGGACGCACATCGGCGAGGACACTTTGGCGCGATGGCTGTTGGCGCCCGTTGATCCCGAGACCGTGAGCGCGCGGAATGAGGCAGTGGAGGAGCTGCGGCCGCGGCTAGATCTGCGCGAGGAACTGGCGGTGCTCGCGGAGGAGGCGCGAACTGGTGTCGACCCAGTTTCTTTAGCGGCGTGGGGTGAGGCGCCGGGGCTGATCGAAGGGGGTGGGCTGCGCATCGCGGCGGGCGCGCTAAGCCCCCTCGGCGTACTGGGCTTCTGCGCATTTCTCGGATATGTTGGGGACCGACTGGGGCTGGTTACGATGTCCGAATCCACCTCGGTCCTGTTCCGTAACTTTTTCCTGGTTGCACTATTGATCAACGTCTTCTTTTTGCATCGTGTGCGCGAAAGAGTGCACGCTGTGGTGGCAGCCGTGGATGAGTCCGCGCACCAGTTGAAGCTTCTCTCTGAAGTGCTGGTGCGGCTGGAGCGGGAACAGTTCCGGTCGCCGCTGTTGGCCGGACTCCGCGCATCCCTGGATGCGGAAGGCGACCCGCCATCGAAACGCTTCGCCCGCCTGAACCGGCTGATGGAGTTGGTGGACTCCGGCCATCACTTGCTTGTGCGGCTGATGGAACCATTTTTTCTGTGGACCACGCACATAGCATTCGCCGTGGAACATTGGCGCCGGCACAACGGCGCGGCCGTGCGGCGCTGGCTGACGGCAACGGGCGAAATCGAAGCGTTGTGTTCGCTGGCGAGCCACGCGTTCGAGCATCCGGGCGATCCGTTTCCAGAATTCACGACGGAGGCGCCCTGGCTTGAAGCCGAAGGTATCGCACACCCGTTTCTTCCGGAGGAGCGCGCGGTGCGCAACGACGTGCGGATCGGCGGGGACCTGCAGCTGCTGATAGTGAGCGGATCGAACATGTCGGGCAAGAGCACGCTGTTGCGAACGCTCGGAATCAATGCGGTGCTGGCGCAGGCGGGGGCACCGGTGCGGGCAAGGAGGCTGCGGATGTCGCCCCTGGCGGTGGGCGCGTCGATTCGGATTTCGGATTCTTTGCAGGGCGGCGTGTCGCGGTTCTATGCGGAGATCCTGCGGCTGCGGCAGATTCTGGACCAAACCGGCGGCGCGCTCCCGGTGCTGTTTCTGATTGACGAGTTTCTGCACGGAACGAATTCGCACGACCGGCGGATCGGCGCGGAGGCGCTGGTGCGCAGCCTGGTGGAACGGGGAGCCATCGGGTTGATTACGACACACGACCTGGCGCTGGCGGACATCGCAGATGTGCTCGGCGCGCGCGCAGCGAACGTGCACTTCGAGGATCACATTGAAGACGGACAGATCCGCTTCGATTATGAGTTGCGGCCGGGGGTGGTACGGAAGAGCAACGCGATTGAGTTGATGCGGTCGGTGGGGCTGGAGATATGAAATAGGAGCATCTCGGGCCAGGAGCCGCCGCCTTCAGCTCGGCTTTAGGGTATCCAGTATTTCAGAGCCTTTTGGGTCAGCACGGAGATCAAGAGGGCCCAGCCAAAGCTGAGAAACGTACCGATAATGATGTACTCGGCCATCTTGCGCTGGCTGCTGTCCTTAATCTCTCCGAATCGGAGGACCGACTTCGCGGCAAGCAGGAAACCAATCCCGTTAGGCTGGTTAATCAGCAGCAATAGCATGACGAGAATTCGCTCCAGCCAGCCGATATATTTGCCCCCCTGACGTTAGTCCCTGGATCCCGTCGCCGCCAATCTCGCAGGCAAAAGGAGTGATCATCTTGCCGATCAGAATTCCCCCGGCAGGAATGCAAAGAATGAGTCCCGAGATCAAGCTGAGCGCTGCAAAATACCATTTCGAAAAACCGGGCGTCACGCTGGTGACCCACCAACCGGCGTTTGCCGCGTCAGGGAAGTAATAGGACAGGCCGGCCAAGACGGCGAAATGCGCAAATTGATCCGCCAGAAATGACACGAGCGAATCCGAAAGGCCGTAGACCTTGATGGCGTCCATGATGAGATGCGTCTGGAAGATTACGAGCAAAATTGGCCAGTGAAGCGTTCCCAGCAGCAGATACGAGATCGACGTCACTACAGTGACGTGAAGAACCAGAACCCAAAACTGATGCTTGTGCTCGACCATCCACCGGGCCTGGAAGATGAAGTCGCCGAGGAGATGCGCCGTGAGTATTGCGGCGAAGGTGGAGGGCATTTTCCCTTAGACAACCTTTTTGGGTTGTCTGGGCGCAGACAACCTTTTTTGGTTGTCTAGTAATAAACAACTGTTTTTGGTTGTCGCGCTTTTTTGGGGCCGTAAGACGGTTTCCCACGATGTCGCCTCGAACAAATGCATGGCTTCGCGGATCGCATACCAGTTCGCACCACTGAGAGCCTTGGCCACTGCTTGCTTCGAGATGGTTGGATGCAAGGCTCGCGCAACTTTCTCATGGTCCGGCTCCCTTGGATCAAGAGCCGCACGGACGATCTCAGCCTGCCGGCTCGTCCACTGTCCAATCAAGGAATCGCAAAGATGGCCGATGACCGGGAGCCAGTTAGACAGTGGACCAGCCGATTTCGGAATCTCAATGGTGATGTTTGAATACTGAGTCATCTTGTCCAAGGCCTGCCCCGAAAGACTGAACGCTTGTCCCATTGACAACGAAATCCGGTTGGAAGAAACCTTTGCCACTTCGCCCAACCCAATCGCAATACGGGTATCCGCCAATCCCTTCGCGAGCAATGAGGCGCGAAGGAAGATGCCGACGCGCATGGCCATAGCTGCGTCGGCCAGCAACAACTGCCAGGCATCGCCGCGAAAAAACTCCGGCTTGCCCGTCACTACCCCCCGCTTCCAGCCTCTAGCGACCTCCACGGCCTTGATCAAGGATGCACGCACCGATTCCTGCTGGCTTGGTCGAAGGCGGCTGGATTTGACGATGTCGCCGGTCAGCACGGCATAGTATTTGGGTTGCGTCATCACCGTCTCTCTAGAGATCCTTTTCGCTCAGACGTGGATTATTGGAGCCCATCTCGGTCAAAGGGCGGCAAGGTCTCCAGACTGTTGGCGCTGCCGAAAAAATATTGTAGATCTTCGGCCACGGAACTGCCATCAAAGCGGAATCAATACACGAGAAGCCGGCTGCACGGATAACACTAAGCTACGCCCCGTGGCACTTTTTGTATTTTTTGCCGCTACCGCAGGGGCAGGGGTCGTTGCGGCCGACTTTATCGTTGTTGATGACCTGTTTGTTGCGGGTGCTGGAGCCATCGCCACCGACCATTTGCAGTTCGGCCATTTCCTTTTCCTTTTTGCGCTGGATGTTGCGCGTGAAGTCCTGGATGCTTGACTGGGCGGCGACGCGCTGCTGCTCGGCGGCAGCAGATGATTCTTCTTCGTCCTCTTCGGTCTCTTCGAAGCCCTCTTCATCAATGTTGAAGGGGAGCTGCGGGCGGCGGCCCTCACCGGGCTCCTGGGCGATTTGCAGGAAGAACAGCAAGCGGACGGTCTCGTCCTCGATGCGGTCCATCATGTCCTGGAACAGGGTGAAGGATTCCTTCTTATACTCGACCAGCGGATCTTTCTGGCCGTAGCCGCGGAGGCCGATGCCTTCCTTGAGGTGGTCCATCGAGAGCAAGTGGTCTTTCCACTGGTCGTCGATGACCTTGAGCATGACCCAGCGCTCGCTCTGGCGCATGAGGTCGGCGCCGATGAGGTCTTCCTTCTGCTGGTACTTTTGCGCGAGTTGCTCAAAGATGACTTCCTCGACGGCGTCGCGCTGCATGCCGGCGATGTCGTTGATTTCGATCCTGTGGCCGAACTGGCTGAGGGTATCGGTGCGCAGGCCGGTGAGATCCCATGTGTCGGGATGCGCGCCTTCAGGGCAGCGGGTATCGATGAACGTCTCGAGCCCTCCCCGCACCATCTCGAGCACGCGCTCTTTCTGGTCGACGCCCTCGAGAAGCTGGCGCCGCATGCCGTAGACGGCCTGGCGCTGCTTGTTCATGACGTCGTCGTATTCGAGCAGATGCTTGCGGGACTCGAAGTTCTGTACTTCGACGGCCTCCTGCGCTTTGGCGATGCGCTTGGTGATGAGTCTCGACTCGATGGGCACGTCCTCTTCCATGCCCAGGCGGAGCATGAGGTTCTGCATGCGCTCACCACCGAAGATACGGAGCAGATCGTCCTGTAGGGAAAGGAAGAAGCGGGAACTGCCGGGATCGCCCTGGCGGCCGGCGCGGCCACGGAGCTGATTGTCGATGCGGCGCGATTCGTGGCGCTCGGTACCGAGAATGTGAAGACCGCCGAGCGCGACAACCTCTTCGTGCTCCGCGTCGGTTTCCTGTTTGAACTTCTGTAGCGCAGCGTCCCACTCGGCGCGTTCCGCGGTGCCAACGGCGCTGATTTGCAGGGCGTCAGGATCCCTGCCCTGCTTCCGCAGCATCTCTTTGGCCATGAATTCGGCATTGCCGCCGAGCAGAATGTCGGTACCGCGGCCGGCCATGTTCGTGGATACGGTCACGGCGCCTTTGCGGCCGGCCTGCGCCACAATGTGCGCTTCACGCTCGTGATGCTTGGCATTCAGGACCTCGTGCTTGACACCCATGCGCTTGAGGAGCGCAGAGAGCCTCTCCGATTTCTCGACCGAGATGGTGCCGACGAGCACGGGCTGGCCTTTTTCGGTGAGATTCTTGATCTCTTTGGCGGCGTTGCGGAATTTCTCCTCTTCGGTACGGTAGACGATGTCGGGATACTCGATGCGAATCATCTTCCGGTTGGTGGGGATGACCGTGACGTCGAGGTTGTAGGTTTTCTGGAACTCGGCAGCTTCGGTTTCCGCGGTGCCGGTCATACCGCCCAGCTTTTTGTACATGCGGAAGTAGTTCTGGAAGGTGATGGTGGCGAGGGTCTGGTTTTCGCGCTCGATCTTGACGTTTTCCTTGGCTTCCACGGCCTGGTGCAAGCCGTCGGACCAGCGGCGGCCGGGCATGAGGCGGCCGGTGAACTCATCGACGATGATCACCTGGCCATCTTTGACCACATAATCTTTGTCGCGGAGGAACAACACGTGCGCTTTGAGCGCCTGCTGCACGTGGTGGTTGTACTCGATGTTGGCGGGATCGTAGAGATTCGGCAGGCCCAGCAGCTTCTCGACTTTGGTAACGCCCTCTTCGGTGAGTCCGACGGCGCGATGCTTCTCATCAACAGTGAAATCGCCGGTGGTGTATTTTTCGCCAGGCTCTTTGCCTTCGATGACTTCGCCACGGACGAGTTTGGGGATGATGCGATTGACCTTGTAGTACTTGTCGGTGGATTCTTCGCTGGGACCGGAAATGATCAGCGGGGTACGGGCTTCATCGATAAGGATGGAGTCGACTTCATCGACGATGGCGTAGTGGTGCCCGCGCTGCACGCAGTCCTCGATGCGGAACTTCATGTTGTCGCGCAGATAGTCGAAGCCGAATTCGTTGTTGGTGCCGTAGGAGATGTCGCAGTTGTAGTTATCCTTACGCTCCTGGTCATCGAGGTCGTGGACGATGACGCCGACCGACATGCCGAGACCCTTGTAGATGCGGCCCATCCACTCGGAGTCACGGAACGCGAGGTAGTCGTTGACGGTGACGACGTGGACGCCATTGCCCGCGAGCGCGTTCAGATAGACGGGCGCGGTTGCGACGAGCGTTTTTCCTTCGCCGGTCTTCATCTCAGCGATCCTGCCCTTGTGCAGGACGATGCCACCGATCAACTGGACGTCGAAGTGGCGCATGTTGAGGAATCGGCGGCCAGCTTCGCGGACCACGGCGAAGGCCTCGATGAGCAGGTCGTCGATGGTAGCGCCCTGGGCGATGCGCTCTTTGAACTCGATGGTCTTGGCCTTGAGATCAATGTCGGAGAGCTGGCGCAACGCGGGCTCGAGTTCGGCGATGGCCGCAATGGTCGGCTGGAGCGCCTTGATTTCGCGCTCGGTTTTGGTGCCAAAGATTTTGGCCAGGACAGCGTCGATCATGCAGGTAATCTCTTGAGGAGGGAGTCCGCTTTCTATTTTACCGCAGGACGGGGAATGTTAGCCGCGAATCCGAACATTTACATTTCCGGGTAGAATGGCAGACCGGAGTGGAGGGCGATGGTGGCGCAGGTATTCTGACTATGACGTGGCAAGCGGAAGCGGATTCAGTATTGCGAGTGCTGATCGCCTGCATCCTGGGTGGGCTGGTGGGATGGCAGCGCGAGCGGGTGCATTCAGGAGGCGGGTATCCGCACGTTCGCGGCGGTGGCGCTGGGAGCATGCGTTTTCGGGCTGATCACTCCGACTGATGCGCACATTGCGGCGCAGGTGGTGAGCGGCATCGGATTCCTGGGAGCGGGATTGATCATCCGTGGGCGCGCCCACGTTCACGGCCTGACGACTGCCGCTGCGCTCTGGGCCACGGCATCGGTTGGGATGGCAGTCGCATACGGGCGCCTGATTCTGGGCGGCGTAGTGGCGGTCCTGATAGTGGTGCTGCTGGCGATTCCGACGAAGAAGTGGGAAAAGGAAGAAGGGCTGACCGACCGCCAGCGTTGACGACGGCGCGACGCGGCGCGCTCGCTGTGTCATAATCTCGGCAGCCATGGCTCAGTATCAGCTCCCCCGCAAGCGCACCAGCCGACCTGCGCTTCGTATCACGATCATAGTTGCGATTCTGCTGTTGCTCATCGGCGCCCGGACCATCGCCTCGGTCCTGATCGATTACGAATGGTGGAAGGAGCTCGGGCAGGTAGAGACCTGGCTGAGCATGTATCTCTACAGCGTGGGCCCGCTGGCGGCCGCGACCGCGATCGCATTTGTGGTGTTGTGGTGGACCCATGCCCGCGCTCTGAAGTTCGCTGGAACGGGCCTGGGAGAACACTCGATTTATGCGCGATTGTCGGCCCTCGTACTGTTGTTGCTCGCGTTTGTGGTTTCCTCGGCTTCGCTTGACACCTGGACCGTGGTGCGCTATGCGGGCAGCCGGCAGCTTCCGCCGGATGCGCTGGCCTGGCTCGATCCGGTGTTCGGACGGCCGCTCGGCTTTTACCTGTTCGACCTGCCGTTCTATTCCGATCTTCGCGGCTTTCTGCTGGCGCTGACCATCGTCTCGATCCTGCTCTACTGGATTGCGGCGCGCATCTGGCAATTACGCCACCGCCTGGGGGAGATGCGGGAGATGCGCGAAATCGATCCGGGAATCTTCCGGCTGGAAGGGGGCCTCGAGTCGCGGTTTTTGCGCGGCGCGCTGGTGGTTGCGCTGATCGCCTTCGCGGTTCAATTTTTCCTTGGCCGCTATGAGATGGTTCTGAACCAGCACAATTTTCTGGTCGGCGCGGATTATGTCGACAACTTCATCGTTCTGCCGTTGCAGTGGCTGTTAATTGCCGCGTGCCTGGCGGCGGCCGTCTTCGTGTGGATGGGCCGATGGGGGCTGGCGGCTTTTATGGCCCTGGCGCTGGTGGTCCGGTTCATCGTGCCGATGGCGGTGTCGGCGCTCTACGTCCGGCCGAACGAGATCTCGCTCGAACGGCCCTACATCGAGGCGCACATTCACGCCACGCGCAGCGCGTTCGCGATTGAGCATCAGGCAAAAGAAATCGAATTCAAGGTAGATCAAAACGCCAGCATCGATCCCGCGCGGCACCGCAGCGTGCTCGAAAATGTGCGGCTCTGGGACTGGCGTCCATTCCACGACACGATTTCCCAGACACAGGCGTTGCGGCCGTACTACGTTTTTCCCGACACCGATGTGGACCGGTACACGATCGGCGGGAACTACCGGCAGGTGCTGGTGGCATCGCGCGAGCTGGATATCCGGCAGGTATCGGAAGCAAACACAAGCTGGATCAACTCGCATTTCATTTACACGCATGGCTACGGGATGGTGCTCGCCGAAGTCAGCAAGATCCGGCCGGATGGTCTGCCGGTGCTGCTGATTCAAAATATGCCGCCGGAGGTGACGGCGCCGGGGATGAAGCTAGTTCGCCCGGAGATCTACTATGGCGAGGTGGTGCACGAACCAGTGTTTGTGCACACGCAGCAGGAGGAGTTCAACTATCCTTCCGGCGCGGATAACAAGCATTCGGTGTACGAGGGCAAGGGGGGATTCTCCATCGGATCGTTTCCGATGCGCCTGGCGGCGGCGGTTCGCCAGGGCGACCTCAATATTCTCCTGAACACTTATTTTTCCGATCAGAGCCGTATGCTGATCCGGCGGAACGTGCTCGAGAGGCTGCAGAACCTGGCAGGCTTCCTCGAGTGGGACCCCGATCCGTACATGGTGATCACGGACGATGGCCGGCTCGTTTGGATGGTGGATGGTTACACGGTGTCGAATTCGCACCCGTACTCGAGATCCATTGAACTCGACAATATCGGTCAAGTGAATTACATGCGTAACGCCGTCAAAGCCACGATCGACGCGTACGATGGCACGACAAACCTGTACATTTTCGCGCCGGCCGACCCGATCATTCAGGCGTATCGCAACCTGTTCCCCAAGCTATTTCATCCGGCGTCGGAAATGCCTGCCGGACTGCGCGCGCACGCCCGTTATCCGGAAAAGCTGTTCAACGCGCAATCGCAGATTTACCGCACCTATCACATGCTGGATCCGCAGGCTTTCTATAACAAGGAAGACGTGTGGGACATCGCGCGTTACGTTCACGGCCAGAACGGCGAGCGGGAGCCGATGACCCCGAATTACGTAGTGGCGTCATTGCCAAATGCGGACAAGCCGGAATTCATGCTGCTACTGCCGTTCACGCCGCGCACCAAAGACAACATGATCGGTCTGATGGTGGGGCGCTGCGATGGCGACCACTTGGGTGAGCTGGTGGTTCTGCAACTTTCGAAGCAGGAGCTGATCTTCGGGCCCATGCAGATAGACGCCCAGATTAATCAGGACGAGACTATCTCCAAGGACCTGACTTTGTGGAACCAGCAGGGATCGCAAGTGCTGCGCGGGCAGACGCTCGTGCTGCCGGTGGACAATAACTTTCTTTACGTGGAGTCGGTTTACATCCAAGCGACGCAGGCCCGCATGCCTCAATTGAAGAAGGTGGTGTTGGTTACCGGGAACCGCATAATCTATACCGACACGTACGAGGAAGCGCTGGCGCAACTCGGGGGCAGCAGGCCAGCAACGGCGACGGGGGCAGCGCCGGCTGCGGCCGCGGCGACTGCTCCGGCTGTCGCTTCCCCACCAGCGGCGGGCGATCGCCGTATCGAGAGCGTTCGCAATCATCTGCGGCGGTATAAGGAACTGGCTGGACAAGGCCGCTGGGGCGAAGCCGGCAAAGAACTGGAAGCGATAGAGACCGAGCTAAAGTAGCTTCACTCGAAGTGCAGTTGGCGCAGGACGGCGGAGATCGCGATGATCACCAGGCCCGAGATGATGATGCCGGTCAACTGGCGGGTGCGCTTGGGATTCGCCGGCTTGACGATTAAGAAGCTGACCGCCATGACGTGCAGGACGAGCAACATTTTGATGCCCAGTAACGCCTGGTAAACGGGGCCGCGGCCCAGGTTCATAAAGAGGTTGTAGACGCCCGTGGCGAGCAGGAAAAACAGTGCGCCATAGAGCAGCGAACGGAAGCGCGCCGCCATCGCATCGCCGAGCGTATCCTGCTGCGGACCGGGCAGCGCCTGCACCGCAGGCGCGACCACTAGGCGCGCGTAGAGCACGCCTCCGATCAGCACCACAACCGAAGTGATGTGCAGCCACCGCATGATCACGTTGAGCGCTTCCGTCATATTGGTTGAGTATACAATCGGGGGATGATTCATGAGATGTTGCCGGTGGGCATGCTGCAATGCAACTGCTCGATCTTTGGCGACGAGCAGACCCGCGAGGCCATCGTCATCGATCCCGGCGACAACATTCCCGAGATCCTGGGCATCGTGAAGCGGCACGGGCTGACCGTCAAGTCTATCGTCATCACGCACGCCCACATCGATCACATCGGGGGAGCGCACAAACTGCGCGAGGCCACCGGAGCGGCCGTGTACATGAATCAGAATGACGCCCGTTTGCGCGACATGCTGGACGCGCAGGCGCGATGGCTGGGCATGGAGACGCCGGAAAAGGTCGTGATCGACACGCCGGTGCGCGAGGGCGACAAGCTGCTACTGGGCACGACCGAGTTCGCAGTGCTCGATACGCCGGGGCATACACAGGGGAGCATCTGCTTGTGGATTCCGACCGAGAACAAGCTCATCGCCGGTGATACGCTGTTTCGCGACAGCATTGGGCGCACCGATTTGCCCGGCGGCGACGGCCGAAAGATTCTGCAATCGATTCACGACAAGCTGCTGCCGCTGCCTGACAACGCCATCGTGATTCCGGGCCACGGCGAAACCACCACCATCGGCCGCGAGAAACGGTTCAACTACTTTCTACAGGGGCTTTCGCGTTCTTGAGTTCCGCCATGACGCCGGAGACCAGCTCTTTGGCGTCCGTAATCGCTTTGCTGATCAACTGAACGTCCATTGCCGGCTTGCCGGGCTGCCGCGCACTCTGACAATAAACGCCGTGCTGGCCGACGAGCACCAACGCGTCCGTGAGCACGTCGAGCGTTACGGCGAGCTGGCCGCGCGCTTTGCCCATCATGAATTCGTGCTTTTCCAGGTCTTCGCGGCGCTCGTCGTAGACGCTCACTGGATGACCCCGTGTTTCTTGAGAAACGGCCAAATGTCGTGCTCGTAAATCTCGTCTTCGGTAGCTTTCGGAAATCCGTGCGCGCCTTGCGGGACGCTCACCAGTTCGGCATCATTGCCCGCATCGCGCAAAGCTTTGGTGAGTTTCACGCCGTGCTGGTAAGGGACAGTCTGGTCGGCGTCGCCATGGATGGTGAGGATCGGCGGGAGCCCTTTGCGGACGTACGTCATCGGCGATACGCGCGCTGCCAGCTCCAGCCGGCCGGATTGCTCTGGCACCCAGGTGACGGCGTACTCGCGCATATTCGGGCCGCTTAACTGGTCGGCCACGTCGGTGATCCCGTAGAAATTCACCACAGCGGCGATCTTCGCGGGAGGCCCGAGCTTGGCCGATTTCGGCGTCATCCCCACCATCAGGGAAAGGTGCCCGCCCGCGGACCCACCGGTCACGACGATGCGCTTGGTATCCACGTTGTATTTCTTCGCGTGTTCCTCAAACCAATGCGCGGCGTCCAGCACGTCGGTCACGGCCGCGGGCGCCGTCGCCACTTTCGCCAGGCGGTACTCCACGTCTGCGCATACGAAACCTTTTTCCACGTAGCACAGGCACGTCTCCTGGCTGTGCCCTTCTTTCGTGCCACCCGTCCAACCGCCTCCGTGAATGACGATCACGCCAGGCCTTTTCGTATTCGACGGCGCCTTTGGCTGGAGGATGTCGAGGACCGTCTCTTTGTACTGGCCGTAAGGAATGTTGGTTTCCACCGAGACCGAGCCGGGGATCGTGACCTGAGTTTCCTGTGCAAGCACCGAAGCTTCCAGCAGGGCAAACGAAGCGACCACGTGAAGCCATGTCATGTTCGACAGTATATTAGAAGAACACGATGCTAAAACGATTGTGCCTCACACTGCTTGCCTGCGCGCTCACAGGTTTTGCGGATGGCCCGGGTGTCATCCTGAGCCGCCGCGCGGCCGCGGACTTCACAATTACCGCTGACCCGAATGCCGCTGCCTGGAAAGGTGTCTCGGGCATCTTCATGGAGCGCGGACCGAAAGGAGAACCTGTGCCCGGCCACCGCACCGAAGTGCGCTCGCGCTGGACGAAGGACAACGTCTACTTCCTATTTGTTTGTCCGTACCAGGAGCTGCATCTGCATCCGAACCCCAGCCAGTCGAAGGAGACCAACCAGCTTTGGGATTGGGACGTGGCGGAAGTGTTCGTGGGGACGAATTTCGCGAATATCAAGCGATATAAGGAATTCGAGATGTCGCCGCAGGGAGAGTGGGTGGACCTGGATATCGATAGCAGCAACATGGGCAACGCGAATGCCTGGCTGTGGAACTCGGGATTCGAGGTCAAGGCACGCATCGACGAGGGGAAGAAAATCTGGTATGGCGAGATGCGCATCCCCATCAAGAGCATCGATGATCGCGCGCCCGCCGCTGGCCTCGAGATGCGCATCAACTTCTACCGCTGCCAGGGCGCGGACCCCAATCGAAAGTACATCGCCTGGCAACCAACGCACTCCGAAACATTTCACGTGCCCGAGGCATTCGGCCGCATGAGACTGGCGAAGTAGTGGTCACCGAGGCCGCCCGGTCGCTGCGCATCTCGCAAGTCGGATTGCGTGGCGTCATCGGCGCGGGCATGACGGCCGCGCACGTCCTGGATTTCGCCTCGGCGTTCGGTACGTTTCTCGAGCCCGGCAGGTGCGTCGTCGTGGGCCGCGATCCCCGCGCCAGCGGCGTGATGGTTCGTGAAGGCGTGCTGGCCGCCCTGCTAGCCTGTGGCAAGGACGTGGTCGACCTGGGCATTGCGCCCTCGCCTGTTATCCAGCACACCATTCGCCGCCTGGATGCCGGAGGCGGCATCTCCATCGGCGCCAGCCACAACGCGGCGTCGTGGAATGCGCTGAAGTTTTTCGGGCGCAACGCAATCTATCTCTCGACCGCCGAGGCGAACGAGCTGCTCGATATCTATCATCTGAAGAAATTCAGCTTCGTCGAATGGAACCAATTGGGCACGCTGCTGACTGATGACCACGCCCTCGATCCGTATCTCGACGATCTTGCGGCGGTGTACGATTTCGAAGCGCTGCGCAAGTTTCGCGTGGTGGTGGATTGCTGTAGCGGGACATCGTCGCTGATTCTGCGGCGCATGAATGATCGCTTCGGCTTCCAATTCATTCTGATCAACGAAAAAATGCGCGGCGTGGCGTTCGCCCATGAGCCGGCCACCAACAAAGACATGGTGGCGTTGCAACTTGCGCCGCTCATGCAGCCGCTCGGCGCCGACGCAGGTTTCCTGTTCGACGCGGATTCTGATCGCGTGGCCTTCGCCACCGAGAACGGCGCGGCGATATCGGAGGAGATGGTTCTGCCGATGCTGGCCGACTACCTTCTGCCGCATGGCGCGGGCAAGCTTGTGATCACCAACGTTTCGACGACGGCACTGGTGGATGAGGTCGTGGTGCGGCACGGTGGCGAAGTTATCCGCGTGGCGGTGGGGCGGCAGGCGGCCATCGACGCGCTCTCCACCTACCGCCCGGAACAAATCGCGATCGCGGGCGAAGGCACCGGCGCCACCATGATGCCGCAGTTCCGGTTCGTTTACGATGGCATCGCCTCGATGCTTGCGTTGCTCTCGATGATGCGTGAGCGCGACGCCAAACTTTCCCAAATTGTCGCGTCGTACCCGAGATTCTCCATTCTGAAAGGCCAGGTGCCGCTCGTGACGCATCGCATTCCCGCGCTGCTCGCCTCTCTCCGCGAGCGCTATGCCGATGGCCGCACGAGCGTGGTGGACGGCCTGCGCGTCGACTGGCCGGGCCGCTGGTTTCATGTGCGCGTGAGCCAGACCGAACCTGTGGTGCGCATCATTTGCGAGCAGCGCGGTGACGTGCCACGGGAACTGTACGGGACGCTGATTGAGCTGGTCCGGAGTTTTGCCTGATATGCCACATATGCCACGCCGCGAACATCTTCTCAAGATTGGCGTTTCCGGAATCCGTGGAGTGGTGGGCGAGTTCCTCACGCCCGCGCTGGCGTGTTCCTTCGCGCAGGCGTTCGGCACCTACGTAGGCGGCGGGCGCGTGGTTCTGGGGCGTGATACGCGCACTTCAGGCGAGATGCTCACTCACGCGGTCGCCTGTGGGTTACTCGCCGCCGGCTGCGAAGTTGTGGAAATCGGCATCCTGCCCACACCGACCATCATGATGTACGTGGCCGCCACCCACGCCCAGGGCGGGATCGCACTCACGGCTTCCCATAATCCGCCCGAGTACAACGCCCTGAAGCTGTTCAACGCACAGGGCCTGTTTTTCAATAACTACGAACGCGCGGAGCTGATCGATCTCTATCATCAGAGCGATTTCCACCAGGCCGCCAACGAGGAGATCGGTGGCATCATCGCTGATCATGACGCCGCGCCCAAACTGCATTTCGAAAAAGTGCTGGCGCACGTGGATGCGGAGCGTATTCGCAAGCGGAAGTTTCGCGTAGCTCTGGACGCTGTGAACGGCGCGGGAGCCGTTACCACTCCCGGATTTCTGCGCGACCTGCTGGGCTGTGACCTGGAGGCTATCGCCGTCGACCCGACCAAAGTGTTTCCGCGAGAGGCCGAACCCAAGCCCGAAACGCTCGGCGCAATCGCCGCCTTGGTGCCCCGCTGCCACCGCGAAATCGGTTTCGCACAAGATCCTGATGGTGACCGCCTGGCGGTGATCGACGAAACCGGTGTCGTGCTGGATAACGACGACGTGCTCGCGCTGGCCGTTGACGCGGCGTTGCGACGGCTACCGGGCGACGTAGTGGTGAACCTGACGACGTCCTCGGTAATCGACGATGTGGCGGCTGCGCACGGCCGTCGCGTGTACCGAACGCCCGTGGGTGAAGCCAACGTGGTCGAAACCATGCAGGCGGTGAATGCGGTCATTGGTGGCGAAGGCTCCAACGGCGGCATTATTTTCCCGGCAGTGCATTTGTGCCGCGACAGCTACACGGGCATGGCGTTCCTGTTGGACCGCATGGCGGAGACCGGAGAAAAAATTTCAACCCTCGCCGCGCGGCTACCCAAGTACTATCGCCACTATGGAAAGGTAGCCTACCAGCACGGACGCCTCGGACCGCTGATGCAGAGCCTCGAGACGCGCTTCCCCGCAGCCGAAAAAGACCGGTCGGACGGCCTGAAACTCCTGTTACCGGAAGGCTGGATCCACGTCCGCTCGTCGAACACCGAGCCGCTGCTACGCCTAGCCGTGGAGGCCAAAAGCCAGGCCACGGTCGATAAACTCTACGCGGAAGTGCTACGACTATTCGCAAACCCTGCGTAACCTTGCCGTCGGTTCCGCGGTACATCGGGCTATGCGCGACCTGCCGCCGCTACGCGCTACCTACGTTTGCGAAATCCGCTCGATGCTGACCTGCGCCCGCAGATTGGCTACGCCGGCGGTGTAGCGCGGGTCGGTGACGGAAAACGCCACCGCATCTTCCAGCCAGTCGTGCCAAACGCCGTTGGGGTCGTGCGAGGCCACCGTGAGTGTGTATCCCTGCGGGCACAGCTCGCAACGGAAACTGAAGTTGAGCCGGAGCGCGTCGCCCAGCGAGCAGGGGCCGAACTTCAATCGTTCCAGCTCCGTGTTGGTGCCATAGACATTCTGGCCGATGCGCGAGCGAATCAGGATGCCGACCACCGGATCGGCCACCGCCTGTTGAAACTTCACCGAGACCCGAATGACCGCTGCTTCGCCGCTGCGCAGGACCCCCGTAGGCTTGCCGTCCTGGCCGTCTATTTCCACGCTAAGGATCTGCGCACGGCCGTCGCCCCGCCGCAGCCGTGGCGTGAGCGGAGTTTGAATGCTCTGGCCCCAGGCGCGGATGCGCTGCGCGATGTGATTGCGGTATGCCTCCAGCGCTTCGGCGGGATCACCGCGCCCAATCAGACGGCCCCCGCCCAGCCACCAGATCTCGTCAGCCAGTTCCAGCAGCAAATCCTCCTCGTGCGAGGTGAACAGGATGGTCGTGCCGGCCTGGCGCAAGCGTTCGAGCGCCGTGATAGCGCGCGCACGCACCAGCCGGTCGTGGAGCGCGAGCGTGTGATCGAGCAGCAGTGTATCCACGGGCGAAAAGTTGAGCGGGTCATTCGGTCCAAGAAAACGGCGCCGCGTGCCGACCGCGACCGCTCCCGCCCGCGGTGGTTCCAGGCCCGCGGCCAGACGCAATAGCGTGCTGGTTCCCGCACCATCCTCGCCAATGACGCCGATCGCCACCCCGTCGGGCGCGGCAACATCAATGGTTGTTATCGGTGGGCAACTGACTTTGCGAAACTCGACCGGCATCCCACTTAGGATAACTGCAAACCTGCGACATCGTGATCTAATTCCGCCCCATGGCCGTGAGGGTTATCGTTTCCGCATTCGGAACGGCCTGGTAGTAAACGAAGCCGCGCATCTTGTCCCCGATGGTTTCCAGGCCCTGCGTGCGGCTCCCCTGCCGTACCAAAGCCCCAGGCCAACTTGCGGGAACGTACGTCTTCAGCGTCAGCGGCAGGTCGTAGCTCGCGTCCTTCAAATCGTCGCGCAGAACCACGGAAATCGCGTCACCGTACCGGTAGGTGCGTACCTCGGCATGCACGCGCTCGCGCATGTATTTCGCCACATCCTGAAACGTAGCCACCCACACATGGTCCTGCTTCGACTGGATGTAGCCGAAGTACTCTTTCAGATCCGCGCCGGTTCGCGGTTGCCAGCCGATGCCATCCACTCCGTGGAAAACCAGCACCAGCCAGATGTTGTCATGCGCGGCCGCCGTATCCACCCAGGACTTCATCAAACTCATCGGCGTCGCGGTAAGCGGGCCGCGTTGCCAGCGCACGTATTCCTTGTGCGAAGTGGCCGGGTCAGCCTGACTGGCGCGATCGAGATCATCGACGAATGGATCCGGCATGTGATTGCGCGCGAGCTGGTAACGTTCCAAGGCGAACGCCACAGCGCGCTCGTTCTCCGTACCGTATGGGCATTCGACCGAAAACGTGTGCTTATAGCCCAGGTGGTCGAGGATTTCCTGCCGGCTTTTTTCCAGTTCGTACACCAGGTTCGCGTCGTCGAGAGCGGCCAGCCGCGGGTGCGTGACGGTGTGGCTGGCGAGCTCGTGCCCGCGCTTTGCCAGCACGCTGATCTCCTCCCACGTAATGCGGTTCGCACCGTTGTCCTTGCGTTCCGCAGCCGGTGGAAAGGCTCCCTGGCGCACCTTGGCGTACGCGCCATCGATCACCTGGCACGCCTTGGCGAGGTCATGGCCCTCGTCGTAGATTGCGCCGGCTTGAGTGTGGAATGGCAAGGTGCCTTGGAGGCCGAGGAATCCGATGGCGGAGGCGCGCTCGAAAAAGTTGTCTTTACTGGTCGGAATGCTGGCGGTCTCCTCGATAATGTTTTGCGGCGGCCGCCCAACGAATGTGCCGTGGTACTGGGAACCGGGGATTTCACCCGTGATGATGAAGAAGGTGGCTGGCAAGCGCAGTCCGTCCATGATGGGTACGGCGACACGAAACTGATTGATGCTCCCGTCATCGAATGTGAGAGAAATCGCGCCTGTCTTTCCGTATTGCCACTTAGCGATCTCGGTCTGCCAGAGCTGAGCCGTGGCCGAAGAAGCCATCAGCAATCCAGTGACTGCGAGTAGGCAGGTTTGACGAGTCTCGACCAGCATCCCACTTAGGATAACTGCAAACCTGCGGTGCCGTGATTTATTTCAGCCCCGCTCTAAGGCTCGAGTTGGAAGTTAACGGTGATCGTTGTGGCGGTCTCAATCGGCTCTCCGTTCAGCAGGGAGGGTTGGTAACGCCATTCGTTCACCGCTTTGATGGCCGCTTCAGTGAGTTGCGGGTCTGGCGACGAGACCGAAGTTAACGACAGGACCGTCCCCTTCAGGGAAACCACCGCCCGAAGAACCACATCGCCCTGAATGCCGCGCGATCGTACGTCGTCCGGATACTCCGGGTCCGCCTTGTAGACCAGCTTGGCCGGGATCACATTGCCACCCACGCGAACGCGATGCGGACCAACGGCCGCCGGGGCAGCGGTGCCTTTGCCATGCACCACCACGGTTTCCTGCAATTGCGCGACGTCGAGCGTGATATCGAAGTGGTTCCGATCGACTCGTTGAACGCTCCGGCCGAACCCCGGCGCCTCAACGGTGATCTGCCAGATCCCGCCTTCCGGCAGCGGCCCGATAGAGAAATTCCCTTCCTGATCTGTCGCCGTCGTCAGCTTCTGGTCACTATCGGTTCTGACAGCGATGACGTTCGCCCCCGGCACCCGCGCGCCCGCCGCATCGTACACAGTGCCCGAGACAGTCCGCGCATCGCCTGCCTGCGGGCGCATGGCAGCCAGAGGCAGCACCAGGCACGCAGCCACCAGACCTGCCATCCAACCCACCGCGGGACGCAACGTCCGGTGGTTGATACTAGGATCCAGAATCGTGCGCAACCGCGTCTCCAGACCTGGCGCCGCCATGCTGACGGCTGCATGGGACAGCACGGCCGGCTGTAACGATCTGGCCAACGCCAGCAGGTGCGCCGCGTAATCCGACGCCTTCGTCCCCGCGCGCAAAACCAGGTCATCGCAAGCACGCTCCCGCTCGGCGCGAAGCCGGCGCAGAGCCAGCCAGGCCAGCGGATGGAACCAGTAAAGGCAAACGGTCAGTTCACCCAGAGCCTGCGTCAGACAGTCCTTTCTCCGGATGTGCGCCATCTCGTGCAGCAGCACAACGCGCAGACGTTCGCGCGACCAACCAGTTGCACCCGCAGGCAACAGGATCGCCGGCTCCCGGACGCCCACCGTCAGCGGCACCGTCTCTGCACTGCTCCGCAACAGCAGCACGGGGCGCCGCAGGCCAATGCGGGTGGCGGCCTCTTCAGCAACAGAGCTGTGATCCGCGAGAACCGCTGCTTCCCTCCGCATTCGCTCAGCCTGCGCGCGCCCGGTTCTCCACCGGCGCATGAAAAACAAAGTGCCCACGGCCCAGACGGCAAGAATCGCCACCGGAAGACCATCAAGCCGAGGCTTGGAACTCGTCCGGTGCGAAACAGCGATCGTCGTGCTCGTGCCGGCAGCGCGCACTTCCGATATTGCCGCTGGAGCGCGGAGCACAGGCTCCGTCCGCCAAGCCGGCAAGACCGCTTCGAATATCGGCAACACCAGAAGACCGCTCAGCGCCAGCACCCAAACCGTGTGCCGCAACGCAGCCGATGCACGCCACAAAAGTAAATTCACCGCGCACGCCGCCGCCAGTACCACGGTTCCCTTCCACGCAAGCTCCAGAGCAAATGCCCACCACGATTCGAACATCTTACCGGCCTTCCTTTCTCGCTTTCGCGATCAACTCCGCCATGCGGTCCAACTCCTCCTCGGACAGGTCGCGCGCGGAGACATCCAGCAGCGCGGCCATGGCCTGCTCCGGCGAGCCGTCAAAGAAGGTTTGCATCAGGTGTACGAGCGCCGACCGCCGGGCCTCGTCGCGCGGCACTTTCGGCGCATAAACGTAGCGCGTTCCTTGCTCCTGGTGCTTGATGTGGCCCTTCTCCTCGAGAATGCGCAGCAGCGCGCGCACCGCCGAGTAGCTCGGACCATTTGGGATTCCCGCCTGAATCTCCGCCGCCGTCGAAGGGCCGCGCCGGTACATGAAATCGAGGATCTGCCGCTCCCTGCGGCTCAGCGCCGGAAGCTTTTTGGCTCGCATGCTAAAAATTTAGCACTAGTCGTCCGGGCGGTCAAGCCCTTCTGCTAAATTTTTAGCACGATAAGCTGTCGCGCGCCGCTGCCGCGAGCTTCGCCTAAGTGCGTGGGACCTTGGCAGCCATCTTCCGTTCCAGGGCGGCCATTAGCCGGGCATGAATCTCCGGCGAAATGTCAACCGGGTCCATACCTTTGTATATCTGGATGGTCTTCTTCGTCGTGTCGCAAATCACCCAGCAGTTCGGGCAGTCGCTGATATGCTTTTCCAGCTGTTGCCGGAGCTCCGGGTCGGTCTTGTCATCCAGATAGTCAGTGAGCTCCTCGATAAACTGCTTACATGTAAGCAAAGGCGTCGTCTCCCTTGCGTTTGAAATAGCGGGTCAGCTTCTCGCGAAGTTGTAGCCGCGCTCGCAACAACCGGCTCTTCACTGCTGGTACCGAGAGGTCCAGCGCTTCAGCCGCTTCCTCTGTCGATAGGCCATCGATATCACGCAGCACGAACACCGCGCGATAAATCGGTGCCAAACCGTCTACTGCACTGGTTAAAATCCGGTTCAATTCTTCGCGGGAATACTTCTGTTCCGGATTCTCATCCCACGCCGCAATCTCCCGGACAATGGTGTCCTCGCCCGTGTCGACCGTGTCATCGAGCGAGACCGACCGGTCCGACTTGCGCTTGCGCAGTTTCATCAGCGCCTGATTCACCGCGATCCGCACTATCCAGGTGTAAAACTTCGACTGTCCCTGAAACTGGTCGAGGTGCTCGTAGGCTTTCAAGAATGATTCCTGGAGCACATCTTCGGCGTCCTCCCGGTTCTGCGTAATGTGCAGGGCCAGGCGAAAGATTTTCCGTTCGTACCGCCGCAGCAGCTCGTTAAACGCGTTGGCATTGCCGAGACGCGCCCGCGCTACTACGGCCGCTTCCTCGTCGATTTCGATAGGGCTAGTGCTCATAGCGGACATCTCGGCTGCCGGGGATTTCTCTATAATAGCGCGAGACAGTGCAGATGTCCTTGAGACGGAGCCGCGACCGTAAGGGAGCGTTAAGATTGGGTCAAGGCTCGTGATTTACCTGATCACATTTGCCTGCTACGGCCACCACCTGCACGGCAGCGAATCCGGCTCCGTTGACCCCGAGCACAATACTCCGGGAACCGCGATCCTGCCAGCGGATTCCGCGCGCGCCGCGGCAGAGAGGAAACGTATGGACCAGGCTCCGTACCATCTCGACGAGATCCGTCGGGACGCGGTCCTTCTAGCGATTCAGGAGGTATGTGCGCATCGCTGCTGGAGTCCGCTCGCGGCCCATGTGCGAAGCAATCACGTGCACACGGTGGTGGAAGCGGAAGTGCCTCCGGAGCGGGTCATGAGCGACTTCAAGACTTACGCCAGCCGCCGGATGAATCGAATGGGGTTGGATGAACCAAACCGGAAAAGATGGGCGCGCCATGGCAGTACACGATGGCTCTGGAAGCCACACCACGTCTCGGCGGCCATTCAGTACGTCATCGCTGAACAGGGTGACGCCATGTCTGTGTTCGAGTCTCGCGAACTGTAGTGGAATGTGTGACGTTCGCTCCCTTACGGTTGCGGCTCTGGGTAGTGTCTTCCATGAGAAGGCACTACCCGGCTCTGAATCGCTTCCACGCCCCGCTATGCTACGCTAAAAATTCCCACTATGAGTAGCATCAATGTTCGGCTGCCCGACGGCAGTACCCAGTCGGTCGAGCACGGCGCACGGCCTATCGATGTGGCCCGCGCCATCAGCCCCCGCTTGGCCGACGCCGCCATTGTGGCGCGCGTCAACGGCCAGTTGTACGACCTCACGCGGCCCTTCGAAGCAGACGCCGATCTCCAGATTCTCACCGCCAAGAACCCTGAGGCGCTCGAAGTCTATCGCCACTCCACCGCGCATCTGCTCGCTGCCGCCGTACTCGAGCTGTTTCCCGAAACCAAGCTCGGCATTGGTCCGCCCATCGAGAACGGCTTTTATTATGATTTCGACCGGCCAACGCCATTTACCCAGGAAGACCTGGAAAAGATCGAGAAGCGCATGTGGGAAATCCAGGCCCGTGATGTGCCCTATGAACGCGTCCTCACGCCGAAAGAGGAAGGGCTGCGCAAATACGCCGACGCCTGGATGAAGTGCGAGCTGATCACCGAGCGCGCCGGCGACGTCTTCTCCGAATACACGCTCGGCCCGCATTTCATCGATTTCTGCCGCGGCCCGCATTTGCCGTCCACCTCGAAAATTAAGGCGTTCAAGCTGCTTTCCATCGCGGGCGCCTATTGGAAAGGCAGTGAGCACAACAAGCAGCTCCAGCGTATCTACGGCACTGCATTTTTTACCAAGAAAGAGCTCGACGACTACCTTGCCCGCCTCGAAGAAGCCAAGAAGCGCGACCATCGCAAGCTGGGCAAGGAGCTCGAGCTGTTCACCGCAAACGAAGCCGTGGGCGCCGGCCTGCCGTTATGGCTGCCCAAAGGCGCCACCGTGCGACGCTTGCTGGAAGAGTACATTCTGGAGCGCGAGCGCGCGGCCGGGTATCAGCACGTGTATACGCCCGACCTGGCCAAAGTGGACCTCTACAAGCGCTCCGGCCACTGGGAACATTATCACGACGACATGTTCCCTCCCATGGACCTCGAGAACGAGCAAATGGTGTTGCGGCCCATGAACTGCCCGCATCACATTCTCGTCTTCGAATCGAAAAAGCACAGTTATCGCGACCTGCCCGTGCGTATCGCGGAGCTGGGCACCATGTACCGCTATGAGCGCTCGGGTGTTTTGAGCGGCTTGAGCCGCGTGCGATGTATGACGCTGAACGACGCCCACATCTTTTGCGCGCCCGACCAGATCAAGGAAGAGTTCACCGGCGTGATGAAGCTCGTGGAGCAGGCCTATCGCGACCTGGGCATCACGAAGTATCGTTACCAATTGTCGCTGGGCGATAAAACCAACAAGGTAAAGTACGTCGACAACGACGAGATGTGGGCTCTCGGCGAACGCGTGCTGCGCGAGGCCATGGACTCGCTGGGGCTTCCCTACACAGAGGCACCCGGCGAAGCGGCGTTCTACGGACCGAAGCTCGATATCCAACTTGCCGACGTTATGGGTCACGAGGAAACGTATTCCACGATTCAGGTGGATTTCCATCTGCCCAGCCAGTTCGAGCTGGGCTACATCGGGGCCGACGGCAAAGAGCACCGCCCGGTGATGATCCATCGCGGCGTTATCAGCACCATGGAGCGCATGGTTTCCTACCTGATCGAACTCTACGCCGGCGCTTTCCCGGTGTGGCTCGCCCCTGTTCAGGCCGCGGTGCTGCCCATCACCGACCGTCAGCTCGACTATGCGCGGCAGGTGAAAAGCACCCTCGACGCCGCCGGCATTCGCACCACCATCGACGAACGCAACGAGAAAGTGAACCTCAAGATCCGCGAAGCGCAGCTACAGAAGGTTCCGTACATGCTCGTCGTGGGCGACCGCGAAGCACAAGCCGGACAGGTAGCCGTCCGCAATCGCAAGCACGGCGACCAGGGCGCCAAACCACTCGCCGAGTTCGTCGCCGCCGTACAAAAGCTGATCGATGCCAAAGCCATCGACGAGTAGCCACCCGGACTGATTCGATCTTGCCCTCCGCGTGTTCGGCCGCCGGTATGCTAATCTCAAGCATTCTGTCAGTAGCTCCCGGTGAATTGTGACCAACTGCCTGGGCGTCCTCCTCCGGTCGCTGTCAAGACTTTGTCTTTCGCTTGGCAGTACGATTCTCCCTTTCATGTTGGTGGGTTTTCACCTGTCTGCGCAATCACAGCCTCCAACGGTCGCGCCCGGAACACCCGCAGCTTCCCAATCGGGAAACGCGCCGGCGCTCGCGCCACAGCCGCCCGGATCATCGCCCACGTCTTCCGGCGCCGCACAACCCGTTGACAGCTCGCTGGGCCAGCAGACGAAGCGGATTTTGGGGATCATGCCGAACTTCCAGGCCGTGAGCGCCAACACCCATCTTCCCCCGCTGTCTCTCCAGGATAAGTTCTGGCTTGCCACCGAAGGCACCTTCGACTATTCGGCGTTCGTCTCAGTCGGAATTCAGTCGGCGATCGAGCAGGCGTCGAAATCGTACCCGGAATTTCATGAAGGAATGGCAGCCTATGGCCGCTATTACTGGCACTCGTTCGCCGACTCGGGGATCGAAAACTATTTTGTGGGAGCTATCCTTCCGGCGATCACTCACGAAGACCCGCGTTATTACACTCTGTATCGCGGAGGGTTCTTCCATCGCACGTGCTATGCCGTGAGCCGTCTCTGGATAACCAGGAATGACGCGGGCGCCCGAAGGTTCAATTTCTCGGAAATTCTTGGCAGCGGCCTGGCGGCGGAAGTTTCCACACATTATTACCCGCGCCAGGAACAGGGCGCCGGTAAGGCTCTTGAGAGATGGACGAGCCAGTTCCTGAACGATGCTGCAAGCAACGTCGTCCAGGAATTTTGGCCCGACCTCCACGACAAATTAGTCCACCGGCGCTAGTTGCCCCAGCAAGCCCGCTGAGTCGCGTTCAAACCACTGCTGTTCAGCTCACCGGCGCCGCGTTCAGCACCTCGCGCACCTTCTTCGTGAGCTGCTGTTCGGAGAACGGTTTCGGCAACAGCGCGCAACCTTTCTCCACCACGTAGCGCTGCACCACGCTGGTGTTGTCGTAGCCGGACATGAACAACACGCGCAAGCCCGGCTTTAGCGTGGCTAGCCGCTCCGCCACCATCGGTCCACTCATGCCCGGCGATACCACATCCAAAAGCACTAGATCGACTGGTTGCTTGCTCCGTTTGAAAGCTCTGATGGCGACCTCCCCATTCCCGGCGGTGAGCACCTTGTAGCCATTGCTCGCGAGCATCGTGGCTACTAGTTTGCGCACATCAGCTTCGTCGTCGAGAACCAGAATGGTTTTGCTGGAGCCGGCCGGCTGATGTGTGTCTCGGCGGATTGACATGTGTTTGCTATGGATTCTAGGCCAACGCCGCCCCACCACGCAAACCGGGTCATCGGAAACGCTCAGTTACAATCTGAGTGTGACTCCTGGGTTCGTCACATCGGAAGGCACCGTGCTCCAGGTGGCGGACGCTCTTGCAGTGCTCGACGCAGCTCTGGAGCAGGTTCCCAATCGCCCCGCCGTCTTCCTTCTCTGGCCGAACCAGGGCGATCCCTATCTCGGCAAGACCACCGTGCTTCGCCGCCGCCTGCTGCGTTTGCTGCGCGAGCGCGAAACTCCTTCGCGCCTGCTGAATCTCCGTCACACCGCCCACCACGTCCAGTACTGGCTCACCGGTTCCAAACTCGAGTCATCGGTCCTTATGTATGACCTCGCACGCCGCCATTTCCCCAAAACCTACCTCGATGTGCTGCGCCTGCGAATGCCGCCTTATCTCAAACTGATACTCACCAACGAATTCCCGCGGAGCCAGGTGACCACGCACCTGGGCCGCGCGCAGGCCGCCTACTTCGGGCCATTTCGCACGCGCGCCTCTGCCGAGCGCTTCGAGTCGCAGTTTCTCGACCTGTTCCAGATACGCCGCTGCCCGGAAGACCTCGTGCCCTCACCCGCCCACCCCGGCTGCGTCTATGGCGAAATGGGGATGTGCCTGCGCCCCTGCCAACAGATCGTCACCGTGGAGGAATACCGCCATGAAGTGGACCGCGTCGTCGACTTCCTGCACACCGATGGCCGATCTCTCGTAGATGCAGCCACTTCCGCCCGCGATCGCCTCAGCGCCGAACTCGATTTCGAACAGGCCGCACGCCAGCACAAGCGCGTCGAGAAGATCCAGGAAGTGCTCGGTCTGCGAGACGATCTGGCTCACGACGTCGATCGCCTAAGCGGAGTCGCCGTCACAGCCTCCGTCGCGCCGCAAGCCGTCGAGCTCTGGTTCATCGCGGGTGGTGCCTGGCAGGGGGCCAAGCGCCTTACCTTCGAGGTGCTGGAAGGCAAGCCCGTCTCCATTGACCAGAAACTGCGCGAAGTAGTCAGCACACTCTCTCCCACCACCCAGACCATGCGCCAACGGCAGGAATACCTCGCCCTGCTTGCCCGCTGGTACTACTCCAGCTGGCGGGATGGCGAATGGTTCCCCTTCGAGAGCCTTCAGGACTTACCCTACCGCAAGCTGGTCCACGCCATTTCCCGGGTCGCTAGAATCCGCGATACGTGTTGATTCTTACATGTATTGACTCGTTAACTCCGTGAGCTGAGCGCCGGATGCCGTGCAAGTGGTCACAACCAGCATGTTTACTAGGAGAGCCGGGATCTTGTGGGTATCTATCTGCAATGAAAAGATTTCATAACAATTTCATGGTTTGCTCACGACCGTAGGCTTGATTGGGACTATATCATAGACACTAGTTTATTTGAATTGGGGCAGTCCTTTCTGCCGGACGTTTAGATTCAGATCCAAGTGGATAGGGGAGTCACACAAATGAGAATGTTTGCAACACTTGCAGGCCGTCGCAGCCTTTGGTTCACCCTCTGCGTTCTGGTTCTGGCCATGTCGGCAACTTTGTATGGTCAAGCTCTCAGTGGAGTCACCGGCGTCGTCACGGACGCAAGCGGTGCGGTCGTTCCTAATGCGAAAGTGACCATCACGAATACGGCGACTCAGGTCGCAAGTCATTCAATCACCAGCTCTTCCGGTACCTATACTGTAACGGACTTGATTCCAGGCACTTACACGGTTCAGGTAGAGCTCGCCGGCTTCCAGACGTCGGTTCATAACGGCGTCTTGGTTGAGGTGGGGCGGAATTCGTCGGTGGATGTGTCTCTGCAAACGGGTAACGTCCAGCAAAGTGTTGAAGTTGTGGAGAATGCAATCACCCTGAACACCACACAACCTGAGGTCGGTACGACCATTGAAAACGCAGTGGTTCAGGCACTTCCGGTCGAGCTCGATGCAGGTGATGGTCGTGGCCGGCAGATCGACCAGTTCGTTTTTCTTGCCCCAGGTGTTACCGGAGGTACATTCAGCAAGCGACTCAACGGCGGTGTGGATTTCGAGAGTGAGGTTGTTTTCAACGGGATACCGATGGCGCAGTCGGAAACACAGGGCTTTCAGACGATCTGGAATCCGCCTTTCGAACAGGTTAATGAATTCGAGGTCAAAACGTCTTCCTTCGGGGCCCAATACGGATTGGCGCAGGGGGTAGTGACCTTTCAGACCGCGTCTGGAACCAACCAATTCCACGGGGATGCTTTCGAGATCCTCCGGAACGATTTCTTCGATGCCCGGGGAGCATACAACCCCACTGTCCCGCTGGACAAGGAAAATAACTATGGCTTCACCATCAGCGGCCCCGTTCTGATACCCAAACTGTTCAACGGCAAGAATAAGCTGTTCTTCCACTTGAGCATGGAGTGGTACCGGCGGAATAACACTGATTTGACCTTCATGAATTTGCCTACTGCCGCCGAGAAGCAGGGCAATTTTGCCGCCACGGGCTTGACGATCTACGACCCCAAGAGTGGAAACCCCTTTCCTAATGACGTCATCCCGCAGAGCCGGTTCAGCCCGCTATCGTCAACCTTGATTCCTTTGATGCCGAATCCGACTTTCTCCGGTTATGTGAATAATTTCCAATCGAACGAGGGCGTCCTCCCGACGCGTCAAAGTCCATGGGGCTACAACATCGACTACAACATCAACGACAAGCAGTCGATTCACTGGAGCAATTGGCGCGACAGGCAGAGTTCCTACGCCACGGAGACAAGCTCTCACCTGCTGGGTGAACTCGGGAGTGAGACGGTGAACCCTGATCTGGGGACGGTTTTCCTCCTGAACTACTCCAATGCCATCACACCACATCTCGTGATGACCGCTGGCGCAAGCTGGCTTGGCGAGTTGAATGATCAGATCAGCCTTAACAAGAACGCTAACTTCTCGGCCGCACCCGGCACTCCACAGCTTTCGGCAATTAACTTCACCGGCCCGGACTCGCCAACGACGTTCGGGTCGCCGTGGATTCAATCTATCAACCGGAAGCTGGGTTGGGTGATCGAAAACAACTATCTTTGGATCAAAGGCAAACACACCTTCAACATCGGCTGGGAGGCGCGGCGGACGTACCAGGACGACAACGAATGCCAGAGGTGCGCTGGTAATTTCAATTTCAGCAACGCCGAAACGGCCTCCCCGAGCACCCTGGGCACCGAAGGAAACGCATTTGCCAGCTTCCTCCTCGGCACCGTGGACAGCGCGAACCGGTACGGGACCAACGAATTAAAGCTCCGCAACCGGGATTTCTCGCCGTACATTCAGGATGACATCAAGATCAGGCCGAACCTCACCATCAACATTGGTCTACGCTGGGACATCATGGTGCCGTTCACCGAGGCGGATAACCTGATCGTATTTTTTAATTCCACGATTCCGAACGCCGCGGCGGGCGGATTGCCGGGAGCGATGTCCAAATTTGGCGATTGCACGGGTTGCGCCGGGTTTGATCGCGCCGCCATCAAGTGGACTCACCTAAGTCCCAGGCTCGGTGTTTCCTACGGTTTGAACAACAAGACCGTCATTCAGGGTGGTTTTTCGTGGAATTATCTGGATGGCGGCGCATACGAGTACGGCACCAACAAGGTAGCCGTGAACTATGGCAATCTGCTCGATGGCGCGTTTTCACGGAGTGCCACTGGCACTACGGCTCCCGGGTTCGGCTCTTGGGATACCAATATTCTTCCCGCTCCCGGTTCCGTTCCGTTCAGCCCGACTATTGGGAATGCGGTCGGAGTCAATGCTTTCTCTCCCAACGACGGCATCGCGCCGTACGATATCGCTTGGAACATCGGCGTTCAGCGCGAGATGCCCTACAATATGCTCCTGTCCGTACATTATGTGGGTAACCGTGCCAATTTCCTGCCGGCCCAGTTGAACCCGATCGATCAGCTCAGTCCGAGTTATCTCACCCTTGGAAACACCCTTGGGGCGTTGGTCGGAAGCCCGGCAGCGAACGCCGCCGGCATCGGTAGTCCGTATCCGAACTTTCTCAACGACTACGGCAGCAGCGCAACCGTGCTACAGGCTTTGCGCCCGTACCCGCAGTTTTCAGGCATTTTCAACAACTTCGATAACAGCGGGTCTTCGCTTTACAACGCCATGCAAGTCGTGTTGGAGAAGCGATATTCCAGCGGACTGAGCTTCCTGGTTAGCTACAACCTCTCGCGCATGATGTCGAACACCAATTCCGGCTTCACGTCCTTCGGTGTCAATTCTCTGAACAAGAACAACCAGGCGGCGGAATGGTCCGTCGACAATAACGATCAGCTAAATGCGATGAACATCGCCGGCACCTACGAGCTACCGATCGGCAAAGGCAAGGCTTTCCTCAACGATAAAGGACTCGTCAGTAACCTGATAGGAGGCTGGCGGATTAGTCCCCTGCTCACTTACTCGTCGGGCAGTCCGATCTGGAACGGCAACGGCGGGTCGGTAGTGGCTCCGGGCGACCCCCTCGGGAACGGTTGCGCACCCTGCAATCGGGCGGATATCGTGCCCGGAGCGCAGGAAATGCTGTCCTATAGCAACGTTTACAAAGGACTGCCTGTAATCAATGCAGCCGCCTTCACCAACCCGGGTCTATGGACGCTTGGCACTGCACCTCGTGTTATCAGCGCGCTGCGCGGCCCGTGGAATTTGAATGAAAACGTCTCTCTGAGCAAACGCTTCAATATCGGGGAACGTGTTACAGCCGAACTGCGCATGTCGTACTTCAACCTGCTGAATCGCGTGATCTTTGGCGGCCCCAACGACTTAGTGCTGACTGACCCAGCCTTCGGACTCGTGGTCAATAACCAGGCCAATACGCAACGCCAGGGACAAGCTCAGTTCCAAGTTAACTTCTGAGTCCTTGCATCTCACGAGGCGGGGGCAGAATCCGCTCCCGCCTTTTTCGTCTAAACTCGAAATAGATGTCCGGTGTAGTCCTTCCCGTCAGCCTCCTTTTTCCCCTGTTTTCCTTACTCGCCGCGCAGCGTGCCGGACAGGAACCGCCACCTCCGGCGAGCTCTTATGCCGCGCGTCCCAATCAGCCCGAGCCGGCACTGGTAGAGGCGCAATCACTCCTCGATTCAGGAAAGCTGAAGGACGCCGAGGGCGCCGTGCGCCGCTATCTGGAGAAAGACGAGAATTCGGCGGATGGGCATTACCTTCTCGGGTACATTCTGTTTCGGCAAGCCGATCCGAAATCGTCGCTGGAGGAATACAGGAAGGGCGCGCACTTCAGGTCCCCGAGCGCGCTCGATTTGGAAGTGATGGGGTGTGATTACTTCCTGCTGGAAGACTATGCGGCAGCGGACCAGTGGCTGACAAAATCGGTGGAGCTGGACCCTGGCGATGCGCGGGCGCGCTATTACCTGGGACGGACGAAGTACAACGAAAAGCGGTTTGACGAGGCGGTGCGGGCGTTCACGGAGTGTCTGAAGCTGGATGCCAGGAATGTGAAGGCCGCGGACAACCTGGGCCTGGCGTACGAAGCGCTGGGTAAAACGGAAGACGCGCTCGCGGCGTACCGGAATGCGGTGGCTTTGGACGCCGCCACGGCTTCCAGAAGTCTGGGGCCGTATCTAAACCTGGGAACGCTGCTGGCGGAGAATGACCGGGCGAGTGAGGCGCTGCCGTACCTCGAGCAAGCGGTGCAGATTGCTCCGGGCGATGCGCGGGCGCACAGGGAGTTGGGGAAAGCGTACATGGCCGCGAACCGGCTGGAGGAGTCGCAGCGGGAACTTGAGAAAGCGGTGACGATCGAGCCGGAAAGCGCGCCAGCGCACTTCCTGCTGGCCCAGGTGGATCGCAGGCGCGGGCTGGCAGAGGATGCCCGTCTGGAAAGCGAGCACTATACGGCGCTGACGGGAGGGCATTCTGCGCCGGATACGCCATTAGCGGAAGCGCGGTCGCTGCTGAACCTGGGCCAAGTGATTGAGGCCGAGCGAGTGTTGCGGCGGTATCTGGAAGTTCACAAAGCCTCGGCGGAGGGGCATTTCCTGTTGGGGTACGTGCTGTTTAAGAAGCAAGACGCCAAGGCGTCACTGGCGGAATACACAGAGGGCGCCAAATATCGCGTGCCGGAAGCGGTGGATCTGGAAGTGGTGGCGAGCGATTACGTCCTGTTAAAGGATTACCCGGACGCGGACAAGTGGTTCACAAAGGCGTTGGAATGGAATCCGAACGATGTTCTGGGCTGGTATTACCTGGGCCGCACGAAATACAACGAAAACCGGTTTGACGAAGCGGTCAGCGTGTTCCAGCACTGTTTGCAGCTCGATCCGCGAAACGTCAAGGCGGAGGACAACCTGGGGCTGTCGTATGAAGGGCTGAATCGAACCGAGGAGGCTTTCGCGGCCTACCGGACGGCCATCGAATGGCAAAAAGGTGCGGCCGTGAAGAACTCGGGGCCGTTCCTCAATCTGGGCAGCCTGCTGGTGGACACCGGACGCGCCGAGGAGGGGCTTCCAAACCTATTGGAGGCGGTCCGGCTCTCGCCCGAGGATTATCGGACACACCGGCAACTCGGAAAAGCGTACACGCGGCTAGATCAATTGGACAAGGCGCGCATCGAATTAGAAAAAGCGGCGGAGCTTGCGCCGCAAAATGCTCCGGTGCATTTCATGCTGGCACAGGTTTACCGGAAACAGGGGCTGATGGACAAGGTGAAGCTGGAAACGGAACGCTACACCGCGCTGACGGGAACGCGGTCGGCGCCGGAGAATTAGTCGTTGGATATAGGCGCTGCGTTTCGCGCGGTTTTCATTTTCTGGCTTGTGCCGCTGTGCCTCGCCGCGGACGCAAGTGAAGCGCATTATGCGGGGGCGCAAGTGTGCGCCGGGTGTCACCAGGACATTGCCGCCAGCCAGGCGAAGACGGCCATGGCCAAAACGTGGCACGGCGCGGTTACCGCATCGTTGCCGCTCCGCTACGACGAGCGCGTGCGTGAGGGCACCGAGAAGGCGCTGGAGTACGAGGTGCAGCGCGAAGACGATCATTTTGTATTCTCTACGGCCGTGCCTGACGGATCGAAAGTGACGCTACCAGTGAAGGTGATCATGGGTGGGGACCGGCATGGGCTGAGCTTTCTGACGTCCATCGATAGCCTGGGCGGCCTTCCGCTGGAGCGCGCGGCGCTGATCGAAGCAAGGTACGTCTACAACACGCCGCATCATGCGCTGGCGATTTCGCCGGGGTTTCCGGCGGAAAAGCCGCGGTCATACGAGACGGCATTCGGACGTGTGCTGAGTCCGACGTTCGAAGAGAAGTGTCTGACGTGCCACGGCGAGCCGGCGACTCTCGGTGCCGGCAAAGAGGGCGGTGTTCGATGCGAGAGCTGCCATGGGCCGGGATCGCAACACGTACAAGCGATTGGCGAGGGAAAAACGGGAACGGGCATCATCAATCCGAAGAAACTCACGGCGGACCAGAGCCTGGAGGTTTGTGCGCCATGCCATAGCGGATTTTCCTATCGCGCCGATCCTCTTCCGAAAGAGCTGCTGGTTTCGAGCCAGGTCCCGGCGCTGCGCCATTCGGAATGCTTCATTCAGAGCGGAAAGGCTTTTGCATGCATGGCCTGCCACGACCCGCATCGGGATGCAGTGCGCGCGGAGGTGGAGAAAGCGTCGATGAAGGCCTGCCTGGGATGCCATTCCAGCGCGCGGGAGCAGCGAGCGGCCATTTGTCCGATCGATGCGGGCGAACGATGCATCGGGTGTCACATGCCGCTGGTGGATGAGGGCGTTTTCCACCTGACGGATCATTGGATTCGCGTGCATACGGACCTGGGAATCCAAGCGAAGCGGCACGACGAAAACTTCCGATCGCAGGTTCCGCCATTGCGCGAGTTTCTGCGGATTATCGTGGCCGAGGATCGAGCGAAAGCCGAACACGCGATGGAGCGGCTGGGAAAAGGAGAGGCGTTCTTCGATGTGGCGCGCGATGTTTCCATTGATGCCACAGCGCCGGGCGGGGGCTACATGGGGGACATGCGGCTTTCGGACATGGATGCGAGGCTCAGCGCCGCAGCGGCAAAGCTGAGATACGGAGAGACGAGCGGCGTGATTGACTTGGGGAATCGATGGATGATCTTGCAGCGTATGCCGCGCGATTTCAAATTGGAGGCGGATCGACTTTTTGAACAGGCGTCGGGTCTGAAAGCGCGCGGCGACGTCAAGGGGGCCCTCAAGAAGGATGAGGAGGCGCTACGGGCGTATCCGTATTTTCTGCGTGGCCTGATCTTCATGGGCGTGACGCTCGCGGAGAGTGGGGTGGTGCAAAAAGGCGCGGAAATTCTGGAATTTGCCGCACAGCAATATCCCCAGGATGCAACGGCGCAGTTCGATCTCGGGCTGGCGCTGGGCGGCGCGGGGAATGGCGATGGCCAGATTGAAGCGTTCCGGCGGGCAATCGCACTGGACCCGGATAACTCGGCCGTATATGAGAGCCTGAGCGCGGCGCTGTATTCGGCGGGGGATTGGCAGAGTGCCATTGACATCTGCCGGCAGGGCTTGCAGGTGGATCCGCTATCGGCGAAGCTCTATTACAACCTGAGCCTGATGCTGGAACAGCACGGCGACGCGCCGGGCACGGAACGCGCGAGGGCACTGGCGAAGAAGATCGATCCGGAGATCGTGCCGCAGCGGTGACGGGCTCAATGCGCGTTTTCTTTGTTCTTGATGACTTCCTGGGCGCGCTCGGCGGTAGCGGCGCGGGCCGCCTCCTCCAGCTTGCTGAACGCCTGCATCTCCGCCTGCGCTTCCTGCGTCCGGCCGAGCGAGCGGTAGACCCTGGCAAGGAGAAAATGCGTGCTGGGCTCGGTGGGATCGGCCTTGATGGCGGCTTCGAGATCTGCAACCGCTTCCGCGCTGCGATTCAACTTGATCAGGGCGCGGGCACGGTCCACGCGAGCTTCGGTAAGGCTCGGACACTGGGTAAGGGCTCGGTTAACGTCGGCAAACGCCTCCTCGGGGCTGCCGTTCTTTTGCAGCAGAACACTGCCGATCCTCCAGCGCGCCTGGCAATTGCCGGGGTCGACGCTAAGTTCCGCTTGAAACTGTTCGGCGGCGGAATCCCATTGCGAAAGGCTGAAGTAGGCGTCGCCGAGTTTGTAGTGCGTGCCGGGCCGCTGGGGAGCCATTTCGACGGCCTTTTTCAGCTCGACGATGGCGCCATCATAATTGTTCATGGCCTCCATCATTTCTCCCGAAAGCTCATGCGCCACGACAGAGTGAGGATCGATGGCATTCATCTTCGCCAGAGCCTGTTCGGAAAGCTTCATGTAAACTTTGGCGAGCAGATACCAGATCTCCTGGTTCTTGGGCTCGCGCGCGCCGAATTGCCGAAGCTGAGACGCGGCGGCTTCGTAATCGCCGAGCTTGCTGAGATCTTTCACCAGGAACATCTGCGCGTTGCTGTCGTTCGGATTGGCGCGAAGGGCCGCTTCCAGGCGCGGACGCGCTTTGGCGTACTCGGCCATCTCATACAGCGAAATTCCAAGCAGCACCGAGGCCGAGGGCATGGCGGGACTGATCTTCAATCCCTGTTCCAGAATAGTGGCAGCTTTCTGATAATCGCGCTGACGGAAATACAGCGCGCCGAGGTTGTTGTAGGCGGGCGCCAGGCGCGGCGCGATGCGCAAAATCTCCTGGTACTTGCTGATGGCGGTAGCAATGTCCCCCTGCGACTGGGCGGTTTTGGCCTGGCTGTAGAGTTCCTCAACGCGAGGATCATTCTCGCCGGTATCGGGGTGGGCCGGTGGCTTCTGGGAGCCGGAGAGCAGGAACGCCGCGAGAAAGAGGGCAACAAGAGAGCGAATCATCTCTTTAATTATCCGTGCTATACACTGTAACGGTAAACATGAAACTGAGGCGCGGCGCCGTGGCTGCCGTACTCGTGGTTCTTCCCGCTTTGGCAATTCTGCTGGTAGCGGACAATTCCACAGGCATTCAATTTGCCGAGGTGGCGGCGGCAGCGGGAGTGCGCGCCGAGATGCGATGCGGAGGCCCGGAGAAGCGCTGGATCCCGGAGGCGAACGGGTCGGGCGCGGCGTGGCTCGACTACGACAACGACGGGTTGATGGATCTGCTGATCGTCAACGGGTCGAACATGGATAATTTGCGGCGCGTGGTGGCCGGGCAGGCTCCGGCGCCGGCCAAAGGCGGCGTCTATCTGTTCCACAATCTGGGGAATGGAAAGTTCGAGGACGTGACCGAGCGCGCGGGCCTCGCGAACGCGTATTGGGGGACCGGCGCGAACGCCGCGGATTATAACAACGACGGCTATACTGACATCCTGATCACGACCATCGGCGTTGATCTGCTTTACAAGAATAATGGCAACGGAACCTTTACCGAAGTGGGCGGCGCGGCGGGTTTGAGCCGCAATGTTGCCTGGCACACGGGCAGTGCATTCGGCGATTATGACGGCGACGGGAACCTGGATCTTTTTGTCGCGAGCTACCTGGACATTCACGCAATCACGCTGAGCGAACCGGCGCCGGTGTGCCCGTACCTGGATATTCCGGGTTTCTGCGGACCAATCGGGATGCCAGGAGCGCGCGGCACACTGTATCACAATAATGGGGACAGCACCTTCACCGATGTCACCAAAAAGGCGGGCCTGGGCGAGGTGAGACCCTCGCACGGGTTCACTGCAGTGTTTGACGATTTTAATCAGGACGGCAAGATTGATCTTTTCGTGGCAAACGATTCGGATCCCAACCTTCTGTTCTTGAACCAGGGAGACGGCACGTTCAAGGAATCGGCGCTGGAGCGGGGTGTAGCCTTCAACGGGGACGGCAGGGCGCAATCCAACATGGGGGTTGCCGTGGGAGACATTGATAACCACGGAAGGCTGAATATTCTGACGACGACGTTCTTCGACGACTACTTTCCGCTGTTCCGGCAGGACAAGTCGGGTTTCTTCGATGATTCGTCCACCGCCGCCCGGCTGACGATGCTCACCAAGCGTTACCTGGGCTGGGCGTGCGGATTTGCGGATTTCGATAACGATGGCAAGCGCGACCTTTGGTTTGCAAACGGGCACGTGTATCCGGCATCCAAAAGCTACTTCCAACCTTTCGTCGTGATGCGAAACGAGGGCAGCGAATTCACGGAAGTTTTCCACTATCCCGAGCCTGCCAACAATTCCTACCGGGGCGGCTGCGCGGGCGACTTCGATAACGACGGACGGATGGATGTGGTGGTGCTGCCCATTGCCGGCCAGCCGCTGCTGTTTCAAAACAAGACCACCAACACGAATTCGTGGATCGGGCTTCAGCTTCGCGGCACGCGGAGCAATCGCGACGCGATCGGCTCAAGTGTCGAGATCGGTTTCTGTGGAAAGACGGCGTTCGATACGGTCCGCAACGGCGGCAGCTACATCTCGCGGAATGATCCGCGGCTGCATTTCGGGCTGGGGACGTGCACGAAAGTCGACCGTGTCACGATCAAATGGCCGCGCGGAGGCACGCAGACTGTGCGTGATCTCCCGGTGAACCAGTACAGCACGATCACGGAGTCAGGCACACCTTGATTCCCCGGGCGCGATGGATGCAAGGGTTCTTCGGTCTGTGTATTCTGTCCGTCCTGTGCTTCGGTACCGTAAAGGCGTGGCAGGCGGCGCGCAATACGCCGGGCAACTTTGTCGACATTACGGAGGCGAGCGGAGTGCGTTTTCAGCACATCGCGACGCACACCTCCAAGAAGTACCTGCTCGAAACCATGGGCTCCGGCGTTGCGCTGTTCGATTATGACAACGATGGCCGGCTGGATATCTTCCTGGTGAATGGCGCACCGCTGACCGACCCGACTCCCAAGGGAACCATCCCGCAAAAATCGGGGCCCCAGTATTGGAACCGTCTTTTTCACCAGAAGAGCGACGGAACGTTTGAAGATGTGACGGAGAAGGCGGGGCTCGAAGGCGTTGGCTATGGCATGGGCGCGGCCGTGGGTGACTACGATAACGACGGCTATGAAGATCTTTTCGTCACCGCATATGGCGGCAACAAGCTCTATCACAACAATGGTGACGGCACCTTCACCGACGTGACGGAAAAGGCCGGTGTGGGTGGGAGCGGATGGTCATCGAGTGCGGCCTGGGTCGACTTGAATAATGATGGCCTGCTGGATCTGGTGGTGCTGCGCTATGTCCAGTGGGATTTCGACGACATCTGGTGTGGGGAACACAAGGAAGGTTTTCGCGCGGTTTGCCATCCGGATGTCTTCCAGGCGATCACTCCGCTCGTCTATCGAAACGATGGGAACGGCCATTTCACTGAAGTCGGGAAAAAGATTGGCCTCGCAGTGCCGGGCAAGTCGCTGGGCATCGCGATTGCGGACTACGATCGCGACGGCCATATCGACATCGTCGTGGCGAACGACTCGATGCCGGGGTTCCTGTACCACAACAAAGGGGACGGCACATTTGAGGAACGTGGCCTGCTTTCGCAAGTCGGCGTGGATGAAGACGGCCGCACGTATGCCGGCATGGGCGTGGACTTTGCGGATTTCAGCAATGACGGCCTGCCGGACATTGTGGTGGATGACCTCGCCAATCAGATGTACGCGCTCTATCAAAACGCCGGCGACGGCACCTTTACTTACACCACCAGGACTTCGGGCATGGGCCGCATGTCGATGCTGCACTCGGGGTGGGGGCTGCGGTTCATCGATTATGATAACGACGGCTGGAAGGATCTGCTCATCGCACAGGGGCACGATCTCGACACGGTGGAGAAGACGAACCCGCAACTGCACTACCGGGAACCGATGTTATTGGCGCGGAACACGGGGCACGGCTTTGTGGACGTTTCGGCGGAATCGGGCAGCGCATTTCACCAGGCTTGGGTGGGGCGCGGCCTGGCCACGGGCGATATCGATAACGATGGCCGCATCGATGCCGTGGTATCCACCAATGACGGACCGGCCCACGTGGTTCATAACGAAACCAAGACCGCCAATCACTGGCTGATTCTCAAACTCGTAGGCCACACGAGCAACCGGGACGCCATTGGCGCGCTGGTGAAAATAGTCACCTCCCAAGGCCCGCAGTATACGACGGTCACGACCGCCGGCAGCTACCTTTCCTCGAGCGATAAGCGCGTGCACTTCGGCCTGGGAATGGACACCGCGGCGCAAACAGTGGAGATCCACTGGCCGAGCGGTATCCAGCAGGTGCTGAAGAATGTGCACGGGGACCAGATTTTGCAGGTGGACGAACCGGCGCGGTGATCGCCCGATATACTGTCTGCATGTTGTCCGACTCCCCCAAGGTAGAACGCTTCCGCTGTCCGGGCTGTTCGGCGGACATGGAGTATGATCCGGAATCGGGCGGCATGAAGTGCCGGTTTTGCGGGCATGCGGAAACGCTGTCGCCGGCACAAACGGCCGAGGTGAGGGCGCACGCGCTACAAGACGCGCTAACGCAGACCGCGGGCGGCCGTGCGAAACCGCTCAGCGAGCAGGCGCTCGAAGTGCATTGCGACAGTTGCGTGAGCGCCGTCGTCTTCGAGCCGCCGGAGGTCGCCGGCGCCTGCGCGTTCTGCGGAGCGGCGATCGTCGCAGAGCCGAAGGCAGCCGATCCATTGATATCGCCGGACGCGGTGCTGCCGGCCAAGATTCCGAAAAACACCGCGCAGGAGGAAGTGAGGCAATGGTTGGCCTCACGGTGGTTCGCACCGAACGCCTTGAAACGGATGGCGCAGGAGGAAGGGATCGGCGGCGTTTATCTTCCCTTCTGGACCTACGCGGCAGATACGGAAAGTGATTACACAGGACAGCGCGGCGAGCACTATTGGGAAACGGAATATTACACGGAAACCGATAGCGAGGGCAAAACCGTCGAGCGTTCACGGCAGGTGCAGCACACGCGCTGGTACCCAGCCTCCGGACACGTGGTCCGCCGTTTCGACAACGTGCTGATCGCAGCCACACGGGCCGTCAAGGAGTCGCGACTGAATGGGCTCGCGCCCTGGGACCTGGAAGCTCTGCGCCCCTACGAGCCTGCCTACCTGGCCGGCTTTCGCGCCCAACGATACCAGGTGGAGCTGCCCGAGGGTTACGAGAAAGCCAAGGAAGTGATGGCGGCTGCAATCGAAGAGGACGTGCGGCAGGACATCGGCGGGGACGAGCAGAGCGTCGATCGGATCGAGACGTCGCATGCCAATGTGATGTTCCGGCACCTTCTGCTACCGGTGTGGATAGGGGCCTATCGATTTCAGGGGAAGGTGTATCAGGTGGCCGTGAATGCCCGGACGGGCGAGGTGCAAGGCGAACGCCCGTACAGCCCTTGGAAGATCACGCTTCTTGTGGCCTGCGTGTTGCTGCTGGTGTGCCTGATTGTGCTGTTGGCGCAAAGGCGCTAAGACGTGGGAACCCCTGTCCCTTTGACTTGCCTCCCCCGCCGCCGGACAATATTCGTAGAGGAGGGTCGTGCGATGCAAGACCTCCCGTTCCGCGACCGCGCTCAAGCCGGTCAGTTGCTCTCCCACAAGCTGAAAGCCTATGCCGATCGCGCCGATGTCCTGATCCTTGCCCTGCCGCGTGGGGGCGTGCCTGTGGCCCGTGAAATTGCGCGGTCCTTGCACGCTCCGCTGGATGTCTTTCTCGTGCGCAAGCTCGGCGCGCCGGGCCAGGAGGAGCTCGCCATGGGCGCAATCGCGTCCGGTGGTGTGCGCGTCCTGAATCACGAGGTAGTCGAGGCGCTGGGCGTCTCGTCACGTGTCATTGATTCCGTGACTGCCCGGGAGTCGCGCGAACTGGCGCGCCGCGAGCACCTGTATCGCGACGGCCGCCCCGCACCCGCAGTCGCCGGCAAGACGGTCATCCTGGTGGACGATGGCCTCGCCACGGGCTCCACCATGCGGGCCGCCGTCGCCGCTTTGCGCCAGGCTAAGCCGAAGCGCATCGTGGTGGCCGTTCCCATCGCCGCCACGCGCACCTGCGAGGAGCTTGCCGAAGAAGTGGACGAGATCGTCTGCTATCACACGTCAGAGCCCTTCTATTCCGTGGGCTTCTGGTACGAAGACTTTTCCCAGACCAGCGACGAAGAAATCCGCGAAATGCTGGAACTCGAGAAGGTGTGAGCAGCTCCGGCGAACAAATCGTCCAGCTCACCCTCGGCTCGGTGACGCTCGAAGGCACACTCGCAATCCCAGCCGGGGCTACTGGAATCGTTTTGTTCGCCCACGGCAGCGGCAGCAGCCGCCACAGCCCCCGCAATCGCTACGTCGCCGAAGTGCTCCGTGAGGGAGGTCTGGCGACGCTGCTTATCGATCTGCTCGACGCTGGCGAAGAGCGCGAAGACGACCGCACCTTGCGCCTGCGCTTCGATATCAAGCTGTTGGCCCGGCGCGTCGCCGCCGCCACGGACTGGCTTCGGCAAAACCCGGCAACCATCGATCTGCGCATCGGATACTTCGGCGCATCCACCGGCGCAGCAGCAGCTCTGGTCGCCGCCGCCGAGCGCCCGGACGAAGTCGGTGCCGTGGTCTCGCGTGGCGGCCGGCCCGACTTGGCCATGCCCGTTCTGGGCCGGGTCAAGGCGCCAACCCTGTTGATCGTGGGCGCCCGCGACCTGCCCGTCATCGAGATGAACCATCAGGCGCTGATGCACTTGCGGGCCGAAAAGCGCCTCGATATCGTGCCCGGCGCCACCCACCTTTTCGAGGAACCCGGCACCCTCGAACAAGTCGCCGTTCTGGCTCGCGACTGGCTTCTGACCCATCTCAAGCCTTATACTGAGCGGTAATCGGAGGTCCCCTATGTTGCTTCGGCCGATGCTCGTTGGGGCGTGCGCCGCATTACTTTCCTTCGCGGGCAGTGTTCCTGCCGGCGTCACCTTCAACAAAGACGTTCTGCCCATCATGCAGAAGCGTTGCCAGAGCTGCCACCGTCCTGGTGAAGTCGCGCCCATGTCGTTCCTCACATATAAGGATGCGCGGCCGTGGGCCAAGTCCATCCGCGAAGCTGTCCTCACGCGCAAGATGCCGCCATGGTTCGCCGATCCGCACTTCGGCAAGTTCGCCAATGACCGCTCCTTGAGCCAGGCCGAGATGAACACGCTGGCCGCCTGGGTGGACGGCGGTGCCGTGGAAGGCGACCCCAAAGACGCGCCCGCGCCGGTCCAATGGACGGATGGATGGACCATCGGCAAGCCCGACGCCATTTTCGAAATGCCGCACGATTTCGATGTGCCGGCTGCGGGGACGATCGAATATCAGTACATCGTGATTCCCTCCGGTTTCACGAAGGATATCTGGGTGCAGGCGGCCGAGGCGCGCCCCGGGAACCGCACGCTGGTGCATCACATCATCGCCTTCGTGCGTGAGCCCGGTTCCAAGTGGCTGAGTGAAGCCAAGCCCGGTATCCCGTTCGTTCCCGAGCAGAAAAAAGACGACGAGAAGAAAGACAACGCCAAGAAAGAGGAGGAACCCGACGATAGCGCTGCTTCCCCCGAACTACTCATCGGCTTTGCGCCCGGCCTGGTTCCCATGACGCTTCCGCCCGGCCAAGCCAAGCTGGTGAAAGCCGGTTCCGACTTCGTGCTCCAGTTACACTACACCGCTACCGGCAAAGCGGGCACCGATCGCAGCCGCATCGGCGTGATTTTCGCCAAGGAACCGCCCAAGGAGCGCATCTTCACCGCCAACGCGACGAATTCCAAATTTGTGATTCCGCCCGGCGACCCGGCGTTCAAGGTCACTTCCAGCATCACCATTCAGGCCCCCGCGCGGCTGGTCGACCTCATGCCGCACATGCACTTCCGCGGCAAGGACTTCGAATACCGCCTCGTCTATCCCACCGGCGAAACGCAAACCGTGCTGCACGTTCCGAACTACGATTTCAACTGGCAGCTCTTCTACTATCTCTCGGAGCCGCTCGTGCTCCCCAAGGGAACCCGCATTGATTGCACGGCGCACTTCGATAACTCGCCGAACAATCGCTACAATCCCGACCCGAAAGCCGAAGTCCGCTGGGGCGATCAAACCTGGGAAGAGATGATGATCGGCTGGTTCGACGTAGCCGTAGATGCCGGTAAAGATCCCACAGATGTTTTTCGCGAGAAGAAGAAGGGGGGAGATCGGGCGGGATTATAGGAGAAGGATGTTCGTCAGAGAATTCGGTTGGCGGTCACACCCTTCTCATCACCCGCTTCACTCCCTCGCGAAACGTCTCCCCCGGCGTGAGCAAACTCAGCACCAGGTACGCCTCCGATTCGAAATCGTAGAAGAATCCAGGCTGCACCAGCACGTTGTCTTGCTCCAGCAACTCGATGCACCACTGCTCTTCGGTCTTCGTGCGTGGCACCCGCACCGTCGCGTACCACCCGCCCTCAACCTTTAATACCTGTGCCGGCGAGCCAGCGCCCACCAGGTCTCGCAGCACCGTGAGGTTCTCGCAAACGCGAGCCGCAATCTGCTTCTGCACGGCCACGCCTGCTTCGATCAAATGCGGCAACGCATGCTGAACGGGAGTACCCACCGAAAGGTAAGTGTCCGCAATGAGTTCCAGCCGCTCAACCGCCTCCGAGCGCAGCGCTGCTGGCCCACCGATCACGATCCATCCCAGCTTCATCTGCGGCAGACCGCAAATTTTCGAGAGACCGCTCAGGCAAAACGTGAGGACTTCGTCGATGCCGGCCAGCGACGGCTCGCGTTCCGGGTCCGCTCCGAATCGGTAATCGGCAAAAACCTCGTCGGAAATCAGCGCCAGGCCGCGCTCCTCGCACAGCGTAACCAGCGCTTCAAGCTCGCGCCGCTTCACAAAAGAGCCCGTCGGATTGTTCGGGTTCACCAGCACGATGGCGCGCGTCCGCTCTCCGGCCGCCCGCCGCAACGCGTCCAGATCGATCGCCCAGCCATCTTGATAAACCAGCGGGTATTGCACCACGCCCACCAGTTCCATCTGTGCCAGAAACTCAAACAATGGGTACGAGGGTCGCGGCACGAGCACTTCATCACCGGCGTCGGCCAGCAGTTTGAATAGCCACGCATAGGACTCGCTCGTGCTCGCCGTAATGAAGATGCGCGAAGGATCAACGGCAAAGCCCCGCGCCGAATAGTAGTCCTCAACCGCCGCCCGAGGGGCGTGCATTCCCGCTGGCTCCGGCTCATAAACGAGCCCGCGCGGGTCGCTCAGCGAACCAAGAATCTGTTCCGCTGGATACGAGAATCCCGCGTGCGTGGGATTCGATTCCGTCAGGTCGAGGATTTCGGCACCCTGGCGGCGCGCCGCTCCTAGGACTTGCGCCAGACGGTTCGGCCGCAAGTCCCAGTGAAGACGGGACGAAAACATTTGTGTGGCCATTTTAACGGAATACCCGAATACGTTGCACTCCGGCCCCTAAAGAACCACTCAGATCCTGCCGAATAAACACCTGAGGATTGCAGATGATCAACCGGATCGCTTCGGCACTTCCCTACGACCGCCCTCGTTTCTGGGCGGCGGCAGCCTGGTTTCTCCTGTCAGGACTCCTGGTCCAGCCCGCCAATGCCGGCTACGGCCAAGTGCCCATGTATTTCGTCGAGAATCGCGGCCAGTTCCGCTCAGACGTCCGCTATGCGGTTCGGGGGCCGCAACTGACCGGCTATTTCAGTTCGCGTGAAGTTGAGGTGACCGCCGGGAGCAGCCATTTTCGCGTCCGCTTTCCGGGAGGAAATCCGGCTCCCGCGATCGAGGGCATGGGACTCTTGGCCGCGCGCATCAACTTTCTTGTCGGCGCGCCCGGCCAGTGGAGAACCGATCTTCCGGCGTGGGACCGAGTCGCCTACCGTGACATTTTCCCTGGCATCGACTTGGCCTATTCGTCTTATAACAATTACTTGAAATGGGGTATCTACTTGACTCAGGTAACCCCAAGATGTAGTATGGCCTGCCGTGGAGGATTACCCCCGAAATCTGACCGAATTTGAGGGCCGCTTTTCTACAGAGGCAGCCTGCCGGGAA